>Ga0193738_1000133_pt1 | contig 48013 bp, 41 predicted proteins | sample L2a1metaG_FD_144927 | JGI IMG/M metagenome (GOLD analysis project Ga0193738, IMG submission 144927) | Soil microbial communities from a riparian zone of the East river system, Colorado, United States - L2a1 | ecosystem: Environmental > Terrestrial > Soil > Riparian zone | place: USA: East River... | reverse complement strand
AGGCGGATCGTACACGTATCGTAAAACAAACTGCACCCTGCTTCCTGGTTACTGCAGCACAAACTCAATTATTATTGGCAGAAGCAAGGCAAAGAGGATGGATAACAACAGGCACGGTGCAAGGTTACTATGATGCAGGAGTAACACTTCATATGCAACAGATGGCGAGTTATGATGCGGGGTGTGCTATTGCTGCTGGTGACATTACAACTTATTTAACCAGTAATCCATTTGATCCTGCAAAGGCACTGGAACAAATCGGAACACAATATTGGATCGCTTCATTTTTAAACGGACCTGAAGCATTTGCAAATTACAGGCGTACAGGATTTCCTGCATTAGCGCCAAATCCTTATCCCGGAAAGGAAGTTGCTTTTATCTTCAGACTTACTTATCCAAACTCCGAGCAATCTGTTAATACAACAAATTTTAATGCAGCAATTTCAAGACAGGGACCGGATAAATTGGATACAAAAGTTTGGTGGAATAAATAAAAATGCTTTCTCATGCAGGCAAAAGCAATAGTTATGAACCCTTGTTTTTACAAGGGTTTTTTTTCCACGACAGATAATCTGTGGATGCGAAATATATTTACTCGATTCATAGAGAATCATGGATTTGAGTATACAAAAAAACTATTTTAGCGAATTGGTCAATTTTAGACGCGGAGCTATTATGATTTAACTGAACATTTTTTTACATAAATGAAAACGAATAAACAATTAAGAAGCCAGGATTGGTTCGGAAGGAAAGATAAAGACGGAATTATTTATCGCAGCTGGATGAAGAACCAGGGTATGCCTCCTGATCATTTTGATGGTCGCCCTGTGATCGGCATTTGCAATACATTCAGCGAACTGACACCATGCAATGCACATTTTCGCGAACATGCTGAGAGTGTAAAACGCGGTGTGCTTGAAGCTGGCGGATTTCCTGTTGAGTTTCCGATAATGAGTTTAGGAGAAACATTATTGAAGCCAACAGCAATGTTGTTTCGAAACTTGGCAAGCATGGATGCTGAAGAAAGTATTCGCGGCAACCCAATTGATGGCGTAGTATTATTAACCGGGTGTGATAAAACAACACCATCGACAGTGATGGGTGCTTCAAGTGTTGGTTTGCCAACGATAGTTGTACCCGGCGGCCCGATGCTGAATGGAAGATATAAAGGACAAACAATTGGATCTGGCACTCATGTATGGAAGTTTGATGAGGATATGAAGACAGGAAAAATGACGCAGGAAGATTGTGAGTTTGCAGAAAGTTGTATGAGCCGCAGTATTGGTCATTGTATGACAATGGGTACCGCGAGTACAATGGCATGTATGGTTGAATCGCTGGGATTGACATTAAGTGGAGCTGCTGCGATACCTGCTGCTGATTCAAGAAAAAAAGTAATGGCACAATTAAGTGGAAGAAGAATTGTGCAAATGGTAAAAGATAATTTAACGATCGATAAAGTTCTTACACGAGAAGCATTTGAGAATGCGATAATGGTAAATGCGGCAGTGGGAGGTTCTTCGAATTTTGTTATTCATTTATTGGCGATCGCAGGAAGAATAGGGGTGAAGCTGGAGTTAGAAGATTTTGATACTATTGGTAGTCGTATCCCTTTATTAGTAAACCTGATGCCATCCGGGAAATTTTTAATGGAAGATTTTTATTATGCAGGTGGCTTACCAGTTGTTTTAAACGAATTGAAAAGTCATTTGCATAAAAATGTTATTACAGTTACAGGAAAAAATCATCATGAGAATATCCAGGGAAGTACAGAATGTTATAATGAAGAAGTGATCGCTACTTATAATAAACCATTGATCGCTGAAGCGGGTTGCGTGGTAGTCAAAGGAAATCTTGCATTGAACGGAGCTGTGATGAAACCATCTGCAGCTACTCCTGCATTGATGAAACATAAAGGTCGTGCTGTTGTTTTTGAAAATATTGAAGACTATCATGCACGGATCGATGATCCGAATTTGGATATTGATGAGACCTGTGTAATGGTTTTGAAATATGTTGGCCCCGTTGGTTATCCGGGAATGCCAGAAGTCGGTAACATGGCATTGCCTAAAAAAATATTGGAGAAGGGAATAAAAGATATGGTTCGGATAAGCGATGGACGAATGAGTGGCACTGCTTATGGCACCACAATACTACACGTGTCACCGGAATCTGCAATTGGAGGTAATCTTGCTTTGGTACAAAATGGCGATATGATCGAATTGGACGTTGAGCAAAGAAAAATTCATTTAGCTGTTTCAGATGCGGAATTAGAAAAACGAAGAGCCAAGTGGACACCACCAAAACCTGCAGCAGATAGAGGTTATGTGAGCATGTATATAAAACATGTGACAGGCGCTGATAAAGGTGCTGATCTTGATTTTCTACAGGGAAGTTCGGGTTCAGTAGTAACAAGAGACTCACATTAAATAATGATTATGAAAAATCTTTTTATCTTTTCTTTTTTTACGATCATCGCAGCGTGTAACAATGGCCAGGAAAATAAGGAGCAAAAAATGAGCTATAAAAACATTGGGACTATTGAGCGATTTGATGCAGCATTGGATAATATTATTTCTGCCAATGCCAAACCAGAAATAATTGCTGAAGGTTTCGAGTGGAGTGAAGGACCTCTGTGGGTTGAAAAACACAGCATGCTTTTATTTAGCGATGTTCCGATGAATACAATTTATAAATGGACAGAAGCAAAGGGAAAAGAAGTTTATTTAAAACCTTCGGGCTACACAGGTGCAGAGCCATCTTTATGTAAGGAGCCAGGCAGCAATGGTTTGACATTTGACAAAAACGGAAATCTTGTTTTATGCCAGCATGGCAACAGGCAAATGGCAAGAATGGATGCACCACTCGATAAACCCGAAGCAAAGTTCACCACTCTTGCAGATAAATATAATGGCAAAAGATTCAGTAGTCCGAATGATGCAGTATATAATAGTGCAGGAGAATTATTTTTTACTGATCCACCTTATGGATTACAAACACAGGATGACAAAGATGCTAAAAAAGAAATTTCATTCAACGGGGTGTATAAAGTAAAGACCAATGGTGAAGTTATACTGCTGGTTGATTCTATCACAAGACCCAATGGAATTGCATTGATGCCGGGAGATAATAAATTGGTAGTAGCCTGCTCTGATGGAGCTACACCAAACTGGTACATATTTGATTTAAAAGGAGATTCAGCAACCAACGGGAAAATATTTTACAGCGCTTCTGAGGAGGCTAAGACGATGAGAGGGGTGCCCGATGGTTTTAAGATCGATAAAAATGGAAACTTATTTGCCACAGGACCCGGTGGTGTTTATATTTTTAATAACGAAGGAAAAAAATTGGGCTTGATCAGGTTGGATAATGCAACAAGTAACTGTGCCTTGTCCCCGGATGAAAAAACTTTGTATATCACAAATGATATGTTTGTGTTACGTGTAAAACTGAGAGATTAATTTCCTGCTCATTATGAAAAGATTTTTCTCACCTATATTTCTCATTCTTCTATATGTCACATCTTTTGCGCAGGATTCTCTTTATAAGCTTGGACCAGATTCCCAGAGAAAAGAAGGAGTGCCTAAAGGAGGAGTGTCAAAATATGAATGGCAAAGCAAGTTGTATAATAATTTCCGCGAGTATTGGGTTTATATTCCTGCACAATACGATTCAACTAAGCCGGCAGCATTAATGGTTTTTCAGGATGGGCATTCTTATGTAAATGAAACAGGTGATTTCCGTGTGCCGATTGTTTATGATAATCTTATTCATCAAAAAAAACTTCCTGTTACGATTTGTTTATTTGTAAATCCCGGCCACAATACAAAAGATTATCCTGAAAATCGTTTTCGTGTCAGTAGCCGTGCAGATGAATATGATGTGCTTGATGACCGGTATGCAATAATGCTAATGGATGAGATCATTCCTGAGCTACAAAGGAAATATAATATTAGCAATGACCCAAAGATGCATGGGATAGGTGGACTGTCGTCAGGAGCGATCTGCGCTTTTACTGCTGCATGGGAACATCCTGAGTATTTTCATAAAGTGCTTAGCCAGATCGGAAGCTATACCAATATTCGTGGTGGCAATAACTATCCATCTATTATTCGTAAACATAAAAAGAAGGATATTAAAATTTTCATGCAGGATGGAAGTAATGATCTGAATAATGAACATGGTGATTGGTGGCTTGCTAATCTTGAAATGGAATCCGCATTGAAGTTTAAAGGATATGAATTCAAATTTGAAAAGGGAAGCGGATCGCATAGTGGTAAACATGGTGGTGCTATTTTACCAGAATCATTAATATGGTTATGGAGCGATATTAAAATAAAATAATATTAAAGCATGAAATTATACAGGACAAAGACAGGTATAGTTATAGAAAAAAGTGATCTGTTTTATTTAATTCAAAACGAGAACTGGGATACATTTATTAATGATGATAAGCTTATTGAAAAGATTGATGATCTTATTCTTGTAGTAAAAAACAGAGATAGTTCTGTCCTTGAAGATATTTTACCTCCCATAGGTACCCAACAAGAGCTATGGGCTTGCGGCGTAACTTATTTAAGAAGTAAAGTTGGAAGACAGGAAGAAAGTAAAGCTTCAGGGGGTGCAGATTTTTATGGAAAGGTCTATGAAGCAGAAAGGCCGGAAGTGTTTTTTAAATCCACGCCTCACCGGATTGTTGGGCAAAATGCTTTTGTAAGAATAAGAAAAGACTCAACATGGGATGTACCTGAGCCAGAGTTAACACTGATCGTTACATCATCAGGAAAAATTGTTGGCTATACGATCGGCAATGATATGAGCAGCCGTAGTATAGAAGGAGAAAATCCATTATATCTTCCACAAGCAAAAACCTATGATGGTTGTGCAGCATTAGGCCCTTGCATTTATGTTACAGATAAACCCCTTGACAGCAATACCACGATCTCTCTTACGATCAACCGGGAAAATAAAAAAGTATTTGAAGGTTCGATTGCGATCAGTCAGATAAAAAGAACATTGCAAGAACTTGTTTCATTTGTGTATCGTGAATGTAGTTTTCCAAATGGCTGTTTGATCATGACAGGAACCGGCATTGTACCAGGGAGTGATTTTACTTTAAAAAGCGGGGATGAAATAAATATTTCAATCAATAATATTGGTACATTGAGCAATACAGTTCAATAAATTTTTATGCAGCTTGTCATAATTGTTCTTGCCATCGGGTTACAAATATTTCTTACTTATAAAAAGGTCAGCCCTTTTCTTTCGCTATTGATCGTTGCATTACTTGCAGGTCTTGCATTCGGAATGCAGCCTGACGTTTTATTAAAGGCAGTGAAGGCTGGGGTAGGGAGTACGCTGGGTGATGTTATATTGATAATTTGTTTGGGTGCTATTCTTGGAAAGATCTTAGAGTTAAGCGGCGCAGCAACCCGTATCGCTAACACTCTTATTAGTTCTTTTGGAATAAAGAATATTCAATGGGCCGTTTTACTTACAGGTTTTTTGGTGGGCATACCATTATTTTATAATGCAGGATTTATCATTCTTGTTCCACTGATCTTCTCAATTGCACGTACTGCAAAACTTCCTTTATTATATGTCGCTATTCCAATGGCAGCAAGTTTAAGCACCACGCATTGTTTTTTGCCACCACACCCGGGACCCATGTTCCTGGTTGGTGCATTCAAAGCAGATCTTGGAAAAACTTTAATGTATGGTCTTGTTATTTCAATACCTGTAGTAATTATTGCAGGTCCTTTTTTGGGCAGGTTTTTAAGAAGATTGAACATTCCAATTCCTCCACTGGAAAAAATTGAAACAGAAGAAAAACAATTACCAGGCGTTTTTGAAAGTTTTATGCTGGCATTATTGCCTGTATTACTGATCGCTTTTGCGGTAATAGCAAATACTTTTTTCCCCGGCGAATCAATAGCGAAGAAAGTGATCCTTTTTACTGGCGATGCCACCATTGCGTTACTGCTTTCGGTTTTGCTTGCCGTTCTTATTCTGGGAGTAGCGAAGGGAAGATCAATGCAGAAAGTAATGCAATGGCTGAATGATTCAATTAGTGGAGTCGCGGTTATTTTACTCATTATTACAGCAGGCGGGGTTTTTAAACAAGTATTAATTGATAGCGGCACGGCAGATTATATTACTTCTTTTAGTAAGCAATGGAGTATTCATCCTTTACTGTTTGCGTGGTTAATAACGGCATTGTTACGAGTGGCAATTGGCTCAGCAACGGTTGCAGGAATAACTGCAGCGGGAATAGTTTCTCCCTTGTTAGCAACCGGAACAGTCTCTCCTGAATTATTAGTATTGGCTGTTGGGACAGGAAGTGTTTTCGGTTCACATGTTAATGATTCAGGTTTCTGGATCTTCAAAGAGTTTTTCCAGATCTCTTTAAAACAAACATTTCTTTCCTGGACAGTGATGGAAACACTGATCTCAATTTTAGGATTGGTGGGAGTGATGGTGTTGAGTATGATTATTTAAGAAGCTGCAAATTTTTTTATATAGCCTTTGTAGTTATGTCTCAAAAGATTATCGATTTATGATCTAATAAAAATTACCGACCATAAAAAAAGAAGAATTAAAGGTTATCAATTAGTGCTAACTTTAAGAAAACCTTCCAAATGAAAAAACTACTGATTGTCCTTATTGTTTTTTCTTTTGCATGTAGTAAGGACGGAGCACGAACTTGTTGGGATTGTGAAGTAACAAGGTTAGATCGAACAAATTATTATGAAAAAGTTTGTAATGATGGCTCTTATCCAAAATTTAAAGATAGACAAGGGAATAAATTGAGTTCATATTGTTCACAGTGATAAAAGGATTCGTTAATCAGTTGTTGTTCTTCTTCCTATTATTTAAAAACTGTATCATTCATCCATTCTACAAAGCGCTGTAACCATTGTGAAACCGGACCTTTATTGTTTTTTCTCAAACCAAAACCATGGCCGGCATTGGAATAAATATGCAGTTCAGCCGGCACTCCGGCTTTTTTATATTTTAAATAAACCTGCGCTATACCTTCCGAAATATCTGCACGATCATTAAAACCACCAAGAATAAAAAGGGGAGGAGCATTCTTTGCCACTTCAAACCTTGATGATCCACCCGGGTAGATCAATGCCTGGAAGGCGGGTCTCGAATTCATTCGCTCAATTGAATCTGCATCGTTTACATTACCCTCATCAAAATACATAGCGCTAAGACCTGCAACTTCTCCGCCAGCTGAGAAGCCCATTACACCAACTTTTAATGGATCTATCGCCCATTCCCTTGCCCGACTTTTTACAAACCGGATCGCTCTTTTCATATCAGCTAGTTCTTCTTTGTCTATTGTATAAACGGAACCTGAATCCCTGGCAAGCCGGTATTTTAATACAAAGGTAGCTATGCCTTTTCGCTGTAAATATTCCGCAATATTATATCCTTCATGATCGATCCATAATTCACGATGACCACCACCCGGCGCAATGATCACTGCAATACCTGTTGCCGCATTCTTATCTGGTAAATAAAGTGTCAGGGATGGGAAATGAATATTGGAAACTACATGATCACCTGTTTCAGCAATGCGGATCTTTTCTTTTCCCGTTTTTCCTTCGGAGCCCGGAGCACCGTTTGGCCATAATAAAATTTCCTTTTCCTGGGCGGAGGAATGAAAGGCAGAGAATATTATGAGTAACAGTATGATCAAGTTATTTTTTCTCATGACTTTTAGTATTTGGCAAAAGGAAAAACTGTTTCGATTGTTTTTATTCTGATCACTGCATCTTTCAATGTTCCGGATGTGGCAGTAACAGTAATTTCACCCGGTTTATCATTTGACTGAATTATTGCCAATGCCAGGCCATTAAATGTTTTTCGTTGGTTGCTTTTCATCGAAGTATGATCCTGTGGATTGCCATTGTCGAAACCTATCAGTTTTCCATTGCCTTCGATTTTTAATGTTACCAGGTTGTTTGCATCAGGTATTGTTAAACCATTTTCATCCAGTATCTCTACTTTGACATGTGCTACATCTCTTGCGTCAGCGTTGATGCTTGCCCGGTCAACTGATAATTTTATAGACGCAGGAATTCCTGTTGTCTGAATTATTTCTTCATAAACTACCTGGTTATTTTTTCTTCCAACTGCTTTAATCGTTCCCGGTTCATAGGGCACATCCCAAATTAAGTGAAGATCAGCAGTTGTATTATTTATTTGGGGACGATCATATCGGTTCCATGCTCCTGAGTTTCCCTGGCGTGGAAAATCCAACGCTTTTATTCCAAACGATCTTCCGTTCACAAACAATTCAACGCTATCACAATTCGTATAAGCCATTACGGGTATCACTTTCCCTTCATGACCTTTCCAATTCCAGTGTGGTGAAAGGTGGATCATTGGTTTTGTCGTCCACTGGCTTTGATAAAAATAATAACCGTCTTTCGGAAAGCCGCAAAGATCAATGACACCTGAAGAAGCATTCTTGTTGGGCCATCTTGCTTCACCAAGATAGTCAATGCCCGTCCACATAAAATCACCGATCACATAGTCATGAGATGAAACAAATTTCCACAGCTGCTCAGCACGAATAACAGAAGCTAAAAATGCAGGACGAATGACGGATGAATCTGGTCTGAGAAAATTACCTCCGTAATAATTTCCCCTTACACCCGGAATGGAAACACTTTCAGTTCCTGTCATTTTCCAATGAGGAAAGTTCTGCTTATCGATACTATAAAATAATTCTCTTCTTTCATGCCAGCGATCGACATAATTATAGCCAACAATATCCAACATTTGCAGGAATGGAATTTTAGCCATGCCATTATCGGCTGCAATATTATCATTACCCGTTGTTACAGGCCTTGTATTGTCTTCCCGGTGGAAAGTTTCGATCAGGGCTCTTAATACCTCGTATCCCTTTTCCTGTTTTTGTTCACCGATCTCATTACCGGCACTCCACATTACTATTGAAGGATGATTCCTGTCACGATGAATAAAATTTACAAGGTCATGTTGTGACCATTGATCAAAATAGTTGGCATAATCATATTTTACTTTGCCTCCTTTCCAAACATCAAAGATCTCATCCTGCACAAGGAAACCCATTTTGTCACAGAGATCAAGAAACGCAGGTGCAACCGGGTTATGCGCTGTCCTGATCGCATTGCAACCCATTTCCTTCAAGATTTTCAATCGTCTTACCCAAACTGCTTCAGGCACAGCGGAGCCAACACTTCCCCCATCATGATGCAGGCAAACTCCATTCATTTTTACATGCTTGCCATTGAGAAAAAATCCTTTGTCAGTTTCATATTCAATTTTTCTTATACCAATAGTTGTATAATATTCATCAATAAGCTTTCCTTTATTGATTATTTGCTGGTGTACCTTATACAGGTAAGGATCCTCAAGTGACCATAAATGCGGAACAGGTATTGAAATTCTTTGTAAAGTGTCCTTAGATGTATTAGCGTTTATAGTAAATGATGTTTCTGTTTTTGCTACCTCATTTCCATTTACATCAACGATCATAGACCTGAGTATGGCGGATTGTGAAAGCGTATAACGATTCTCGATCTTACTTTTAATAACTACTATTGCTGAGTTTGTATCAGGCGAAGGTGTAGTAACATAAGTCCCCCAATGGGCGATATGTAATGGATCTGCAATATGCAGCCATACATGGCGGTAGATACCGCTGCCTGAATACCATCTTGTATTTGGTTGCAATGAATTATCAACCCGAACAGCAATTATATTCTTTCCACTTTTGATAAAAGGTGTGAGGTCATAATAAAAACTCATATAGCCATTTGGATAATGACCGAGATGATGCCCGTTGATCCAGACATCACTGTTCATGTACACACCATCAAACTCTATCCAAATATTTTTTCCTTTTTCAGTTTTCGGAAGTACAAATTCTTTCCTGTACCAGCCAACTCCGGTTGGTAAGTAGCCTCCACCGCCGCCTGTTGCTGATTTTTCATTGAACTCATTTTCTATACTCCAGTCGTGCGGAAGATTCAGAGCTCTCCATTTGCTGTCATTGAATTTCTCTTTATCAGCGCCGATCGTATCTGATTGTGAGAATTTCCAGTTGAAGTCGAGTAATATTTTTTGTCTTGGAGGCGCTGCATTTGATTGCTGAAAAAATAAAGTTATACCCAGCAGTAAAAAATATTTTCTCATAGATAAGTAATTTGATGTTTTATATATGCAGGTGGGCGGAATGTGAATAGGTTGAAGTTATATTCTTTTGCTGGTATTTACCCTGTGGACAAACCTGATTTGGCAGCACCCCCCAAAACAAACAGCCCAGTAAAACATTCGTTTACCGGGCTGCTCTATTGAAATTTGTAGTCCCGTCCAGAATCGAACTGGAATATCAAGTTCCGGAGACTTGCGTACTATCCATTGTACTACGGGACCAATTATTTTATCAACCCTGCCGCATTACTCGCAAATATTTTTACGGCAATAGCCAGCAAAATTACACCGAAAAATTTTCTTACTGCTAATAAACCTGCTTTACCCAATGCTTTTTCTATCAGGTTCAATGAACGCAATACGATATAGATAATAATAAGATTGATCAATATCGCTCCTAAGATCATGTATTCATTTCTATCTGATCTTTCAAACGTTGCTTTTAATGACATGATCGTTGTTAATGTTCCACTACCTGCGATCAATGGAAAAGCAATTGGAACTATTGTTCCTGAAGGTGCATTTTTATCGGGTTTAAAAAATTCTATTCCTAACACCATTTCCAAACCCAGAATAAAGATGACGATAGATCCTGCAACTGCAAATGATTTTATATCAACTCCCAGAATATTTAAAAATGGTTTTCCGATAAAGAAAAATAGAACCATCAAAGCGCCGGAGATCAGTGTCACTTTCCATGCATTGATACCGCCCATTTTTTCTTTCATCGAGATAAGCATCGGCACTGAACCAACAACATCGATCACTGCAAACAGGGTAAATGTAAGTGTAAGAAATTCCTGGAAATTGAATTGCATAGCCGTTGGTTTCTGCAAATGTAGTTATCTGAAAATATATCTTTCTTTAAAGAAATTTAGCTCGACAGATAAATACTCAAGACAGTTTTTACAAAGACAGTCGTTATATCGTTGCTCCAAATACGCTTTAAGTTCATTATTGATCACAAAACCATAACACTGGCACTGCGTGATATTGCCGGGTTTGCACTCGAATACTGTTCCGCATCGTGGACAGTTCTTTTTTTCATGCTGACACATACATAAAATATCAGAAGTTAAACCTTACACCAACGTATCCATTAAAACCAAGTGTATTGAATCCTGCTGTTTCACTGTATTTGCTATCTGAAACATTCCTGAGATCGGCAAATACCTTCAATTTGTTTTTACAAAATGCATATTCAGCATATACATCCAGCAAAATATAACTATCCAATACTACATCCACAGTTTGAAAAGTCATTGCATCAAAATATGCATCTTTTCTTTTATCAAACCATGAAAGGTTGCTGCTAACAAAAAGCTTTTCAGTAACTCTTACTCCTGCATTTACTCCAATACTATGCTTTGGTCTGCGGATCAAATTAAAATAAGTCGTGTCTTTCCCGTTTTGTACTGTGGTGATCTTTCCATCAACAAAACTGTAAAAAGCTTTCAGAGAAATATTTTTTGTAGGTTTAAAAGAAAGTTCTAGCTCAGCTCCATGATCTTTTTGTTTATCCTGGTTAATATATTGTGATTGAAAAGTAGAAGGATTAAAATAAAAGAATATAACATCCTTCACATCCCTTTTAAATCCCGTAATACGACCAGTAAATTTATTATCAGAAGAAAAATATTGAACGCCGCCTTCAAAAGTAAAAGCTGATTCAGGCTCCAGATCTTTATTGCCATATTCTGAAAGTAATTGGTAGAGTGATGGTATACGGTAACCGGAAGAAACATTCGCAAACAACTTAAATTTTTTATTCAGTAAATAAGAAGGGTTAATATTAAAAACATAATTGCTTCCATACGCTGAATGAATATTCAAACGGTTGCCTAATTCAAGATTAAATCCTGTTTTCGAATTTAAATTCAATGCCGCATAAAGTCCTAATTGATTATGATGCAAGCTATCGGCAGAATATTTTGTTGAATAAGGTCCATAGAAACCAACAGAAGAATATTCCTGGTCAGTATTGGACGTTCTGAAATCGGCACCAGCAGTAAGTTTAGATGAACCGTTACCAACCGGTGTCGTTATATAGGCATCAATAAAATGTTCCATTCCTTTATAGGATCCCCTGGAATATTTATCAAAACCATTTTGACTTTTTACCGAATCATCAATATATAACCTGTCAATATTATTATAGTTATAAAGAACATTCAATTTTGCTTTTCCGAAAACGATCTCATTACGAACTCCAGCCTGGTAGCTCTTTTGTGTATATGTGTAGTCAAGTTCATCGGTAAAAGATCCCTGGTCAATATCACCGTCTATTTTATTATAGCGGAAATGCGGTTGTATTCGAACATTCTTTCCGGCTTGTATACCAATACTTGCTTGTAAACTATTTTGTTGAAATGCATCTTTATCTGCATTTGGTGCAGTACTTATAGCTTCATTAATTCCTTTTGTGTCAAAAAGCGAATAAGCAAGATTATAATCAACGATCCCAGACTTTCCATTTATACCGGCATTAGCTCTTAAACTATTATTGCTTCCGTAACTAAGCAATCCATTTCCTGAAAATGATTTTACCCCCGCTTTTTTTGTGATAATATTTATCACACCGGCGATTGCATCGCTACCGTATAATGTCGACTGACTTCCTTTTAAAATTTCAATGCGTTCGATTTGATCAATAGAAAGATTGCGAATATCAAAATTGCTACCAATACCACTTGGATCATATACAGGAACACCGTCGATCGCTATTAAGGTATGATCAACCCTTGCGCCACGCAGGTACAAACTTTTATCCTTGCCCGCACTGCTATTGGCACCACCAATATAAATGCCGGCTTGTTCAGTTAAAATTTGCGACAGATCTTTTCCACCGCTGCGTTCTAATTGTTCCCTTGTGATAATGGTAACAACCTTTCCAGTCAATGATGTTTTGTTGGGATACTTGTTTGCTGTGATCACCACTTCATCAAGTAATGATGTGTCTTGTTGTGCCGTTAGCTGACTGCCAATGAATGCAGCAGCCACGATCAAAAATTTCTTTTTCATTTAAAAAAGTTTTTGCGTGACTGCTTCCGAAAAAAAGATAGAAATATAAAAGCCTTGCGACGATTACACCTCTTGCCTTTCACCCGAAAGCAAAAAATTATTTATGATCTGGCAGGTCTTCTGGCTTACTCCGTTGTTGAAGCCTTCCCGTCTCGAGACAGTGGCATGAAGATTCACAACTTTAATGGAGCTTACAGCTACGGGGATAGCGTCAGATTTTGACTGACTTCCCTTTTAATCTTGTTAACTATTATGAGCCCAACATCCGGAATTCTTTTCAGCGTCCCTTGCGTCGCACTCTTGTACTGCAGAATTTCTATGCAGCAATAATTAACTCAAGAACCAAATCGGAAGCAAATGTAGGAATACAGGTGTTGAATCCAAGAATAATTTTCAACACAGATTTGTCAAAAACTTTATTTGAAAGCGAAATGTAATGCAATACCACCTGCGAAATTAAAAGTAGAAGCAGCGTTATAATATCTTCCTCCAAATGCATTGATATCGTTTCCTAAACTATATTTTTCATCCAAGATATTATCAGCTGCAATAAACAATTCCATTAAAACTTTAGGGTGAAGATATTTTTTCCAGCCCGTCCTTGCTCCTAATAAATTATAAGACGAAGCATATACTGTATTGGCATCGTTCAGTGGAATTGGATCTGCATAATAATAATTTACATTTAGATATAAGCCGGGCTTTGTAATAATATCGAAACCTGCAGCTACCACATTCTTGGGTACACTCGGTAATTTCTTTCCTGAATAATCTGTAGTTAACTGTTTGAAATCTTTATAGGAGAAATCATTCCATGTATGACTGATCCAAACCTTACAATCTGAGAACAATTGGTTGGCATTACTTATAATTTGCCAGGATAAATAACTTTCGACCCCTAATTGCTTTGTACTTCCTGCATTCTCAAAATAATCTCCACCAGATGCATCTCTTCGTTGAACAATTGTATTTTCAAGCCCAAAACGGAATCCATTTACATCAAGATAAATTCTGCCTGAGTTGAATTTTGCACGAAAACCGGCTTCATAGTTAATTCCGTATTCCGCATTTAGGTTTGTTGCGATGATACCACTTGATGGCAATAGCTCTGCAGTTGTTGGCGGCGAGAATCCTCTTGCAACACTTGCATATACAGATATGGATTTTGCTAATTGTTTCAACACAGCCAGTCTTGGCGCCAATTCATTATCATATTTTCTTTTTTGTTCAATAACAGGCGAAGCTGAGAGACGAGTGATCGTCAAATTTTGGGAATTGACGCTGAGTCCCGCAGTAATAAACCAACTCCTTGGAAGTTCAAGAGTGGCCTGTGCAAAAGCAAGAAATACACGATTATTAATTTCATCATCTGATTGCAAAGTATCAGGATTGCCATTTTTATTTGAATAAATTCTTACAGAAGAAATTCCTTGTTGAAATTCTACACCTGTTACAATATTTAGATTCGTCTGCTCATTGTATTTTTTTGTGAATTGAAAAAAAGAACGGCCACCGGTATGTGGTTCATTTGTTCTTCCATAGTTACGGGTAGTTGGATTCAATAAACGAGTTGATGCCCCATAAAAGGAGGTCGTGTTTTGCCACTGTTCGGAAAATTTTTGATTAAAGGTGATGCCAACTAAAAATATTTTTTGGTAAATGGCCGCTTTACTTTCTACTGATCCGGGTGCTGGTCCCACTGCTGGTCTTGCTGCTCTCGGATTAGCGTTGAATTCTGAAAGCGTCAAGGCACCGGGGGTTTGGTAAAAAAGATCACCCCAAAGAAAATGTGTAGTGATCTTTCCCTTTTCAGAAAGTTTGGCATTTAAGTCCCATGTAAAAACTTTTCGGTCAATTTTTGAGTGATCACGATAACTATCAGATGATAATTGCGAATAGTTTAAAGTATTCTGGACTGCATCAGTTCCAAGTCGCAAATTAGTATTCAGGTTATTCAACCCCCAATGACCGGCACTGTAATCAAATGAAAGCCCGGGGTGCCAATTAGCCTGGTTTGTTTTTAATAACAAAACACCGCCTGTACCTGCGCCATATAAACTGCTGCCCGGTCCTTTAATTACTTCAGCCGATTGAATATTATAAAAGCTTAATTGATTCAGATAGGTATTGCCACCTGGATCGGTATATGGAATATCGTTATAATAAGTTTTTACATTTCTTACACCAAATGGGGAACGCAATGAACTGCCACGAATATTCAATCGGTAACTTCCCGGTGAACGTTCTTCCATTCTTATTCCTGGATTAGTATTTAATGCAGGAAGAATATTGGTATTATTAAAATGTGATAGTTGTGTTTTATTAACAACAGCGACCGATGCGGGCACTTGCATCAGTTTCCTGTTTTGCTCGTAAGCTTTCACAATTACTTCGTTCAGGGTTTGGGATGAATCCTGCTCAGGTTCTTGAGCGTTTAAAAAAAATATTTGTGATAAAAGCAGAGTGGATATAAAAAAATGTTTCATAAAATCAGATGCGTAAAGTTAACCGCATTATTCTTTATCTTCCGCTCATGAAGTCAAATAAATTGAATCTTTTTTCCTTGACGATGATCGTTATCGGGTTGGTAATAGGTTTAGGAATTTTTAGAACCTCATCGGATGCTGCCAGAGCAGCACTAACTCCAAACGTTTTCTTTGTTGCCTGGGTTGCCGGCGGGTTAATTGCATTGTGCGGAGCATTGACTTATGCGGAGATCGGTTCCCGCTTACCGGTCACGGGTGGCTATTATAAAATTTTTGCCGAATGTTATCATCCTTCCATTGCTTTTGCCATTAATTGTATCATTCTTATTTCAAATGCGGCATCACTTTCGGGTGTAGCATTGATAGGAAGCGAATATATTTCACAAATAATTTTTACAACAGAACCATCATCTTTTATAAAGGCATTGATCGCCATGTCTGCTATTATTCTTTTTTATGGGGTGAACCTGATGGGATTAAGAATGAGTTCACGAACACAAAATGTTTTAATGATAATAAAGATCGGGTTGGTTGTTCTTCTTATCAGCTCACTTTTTTTTCCATCCAATTATGCGTCGCAAACTATAACAGCGATCGTTCCCGACCCTTCGTGGAATGATTATATAAAATCATTTGGTATTGCCCTGATCGCTGTTTCATTTACCTATGGCGGTTACCAGCAAACCATAAATTTTGGAGAAGAAATTGAAAATCCACGTAAAACAATTCCCCGCGGCATTTTTATTGGGATACTGATCATCATAGCACTTTATCTTACTATAAGTTTTGCTTATTATAAAATTATCGGGTTTGAAGAATTGAAAGTTTCAAAAGGAATTGCTTCTATTGTAGCAGAAAAAATGTTCGGTGCACCTGGCAAATATGTTATATCAATTCTTTTGTTTCTTGCTGTGCTTGCTTATGTAAATGTTTTATTGCTCAGCAACCCGAGAGTTATGTATGCAATGAGCATGGATGGAATTTTGCCGGCTGCTTTTAAAAAGAAGGATGAGAAAAAAGATGTGCTGACGGTGAGTCTTACTGTATTTGCCGCTATGTGTGTTATTGTTTTATTTTTTGCTGATACGTTTGATAAAATATTAAGCTTCACCATTTTTCTTGATTCATTTGGAATGGCATTTTCTGCCGCTACTATTTTTATTTTAAGAAAAAGGACAAGGCATCTTGATGGCACCGGCATTTATACCATGAAGTTTTTCCCGGTAATGCCCGTAATATTTATTGCTGCTTATATTTTTGTGGCCGCAAGTATTGCGATCAACACTCCACAATATGCAATGATAGGTATCGGGGCAATTATACTTTTTATGATGATCTATTTTTTTACCCGTGGATTGAAAAAACAAATTACATAAGATGGATCTTTCCTATATATTAAATGAGTTGGGAGAAGAAAGAGAAAATTATTTTAATGCCATCTCTCCGCCTATTGCACAGACAAGCAATTTTGCTTTTAAAGCGGTTGCTGACCTAAGTAAAGCTTTTGAAGATGAGATGGGAGGCTATTTATATAGCCGTGGCTTAAATCCCACTGTTGAAATTCTGAGAAAGAAATTAGCTGCTTTGGATGGCGCAGAAGATTGTCTTGTTTTTAATAGCGGTGCAGCGGCCATCTTTGCCGGTGTGCTCGCCAATGTAAAAGCGGGTGATCATATCGTTTCTGTAAGAGCTCCTTATACATGGGCGCAAAGAATGTTTGATATTATATTGCCACGATTTGGAGTAACGACTGACTATATTAATGGAACAAGAATTGAAAACTGGGAGGCTGCTACACAACTTTATATTACCTCGAATCACCTAATAGCTGGGATTTTGCTTTACAGCCGATAAAAGAAGTTGCGGCGCTGGCAAGATCAAAAGGCATTACAACTTTTATTGACAATAGTTACTGTTCACCTCTATATCAAAAACCGATTGAAATGGGAATTGATATGGCTATGCAAACAGCAACCAAATATATCGGCGGGCATAGTGATACACTTGGTGGTGTATTGAGCGGAACCAAAGCGATGATGAAGAAAATATTTGATAGTGAATACCTGAACATTGGTAGCGGTATTCAACCTTTTAATGCCTGGCTATTAATAAGAGGCTTGCGAACACTGCCAGCCCGTATTGAGCGTATTACCAAAACTTCAAAAGAAATTTTAAAATTCTTAAAATCGCATCAGAAATTAGAATCTATCATTTTTCCTCTGGATGAATCATTTCCACAATACCAACTGGCAAAGCAACAAATGACAGGTGCCTGCGGATTGATGACGATAGTTTTAAAAACCGGTAAACGGGCCGAGATCGTCAAATTCTGCGAAAGTCTTCAACATATTATGATGGCAGTAAGCTGGGGCGGGCATGAAAGTTTGGTGATCCCTAAATGTTCTGGGATCCCGGTTTCGGACTTTGATCCTTCAAATCCGGAGCATAGATGGGTACGCCTGTATATAGGTTTAGAGGAGGCAGATTACCTTATTAAGGATTTGGATCAGGCTCTTGAAACAATGAATAAATAATTAACCCTCCGTTTGTCAAAATTCGGTCATGGGAAAAACCAATTCTCCTAATTTTGCGCCATGTTAAAAAGTCTCGCCGCATCGCTCATCGCTTTTTTAATCGTTTTAGCCGCACCAGCGCAGGAAAAATGGAATTTGTTGAAATGTGTTCAATATGCAAAGGCCAATAATATTTCTGTAAAACAAGCAGACCTGCAAACCCGTTTTTCTGATGTAACCTATAACCAAAGTAAAAGTGCTCAGTATCCATCGTTGAATTTCCAGAATAGTACCGGTTATCGTTTTGGTCGTTCAGAAAACCCTGCAACTGGTGTACTTGAGGATAATAATTTCTTAAGCTCCAGCTTCAGTCTTCAATCGGGAGTTACTTTGTTCAATTGGTTTGTGAAAAGAAATACTATTGAAAGTAACAAGCTGGCAAATGAAGCTGATAAAGCACAGGTATTAAAAGTGCAGGATGATATTGCTATAAATGTAGCCGTCGCTTATTTGCAAATATTGCTTGCAAGAGAACAGGCAAACCTTACAAGAGTTCAGATAGGTACCACGACCGAACAATTAAATAATACCAGGAAAAGAGTTGATGCAGGTGTATTACCGGAATTAAATGCTGCTGAATTAGAAGCACAGCTTAGCCGGGACAGTTCAAACCTTATAACAGCAGAAGCAAGCGTACAGACATTTATTTTGCAGATGAAAGCATTGCTTAATTTGGATGCTGGGGCTGCCTTTGATATTGAATCGCCAACTATAGATAAAATTTTTATTGAAAATTTGGCGGACCTGCAACCAGAAACAGTTTATGCGCTGGCATTACAAAATCTTCCGCAAAATAAAGTGATCGACCTTCGACTCATGTCTGCAAAAAAAGATGTTGATGTTGCAAAGGGACAAATGTATCCATCGATAACAGCATTTGGAGGAATTGGTACCAGCTATGTAAATGTAAAAAGGCCAGTAGTAGGCCCGGGCCCGGATAAACCCACTGATGCGTATGTAACGATTGGTCCGACTACTTTCAATGTGTTCGCTCCATCTTTTGTTCAGACTGGCGAAAGACTAACTCCCTTTGGCGATCAGTTAAATACAAACCTCAGTGAGAGCATTGGAATTGGGTTAAGCATTCCCATTTTTAATGGAAAATCTGCCCGTGCGAACTGGGAAAGAACAAAGCTGCAGGTAAGGCAATGGGAACTTACCAAAGAACTGGATAACCAAACTTTGAAACAGAATATTTACAGAGCATATAATGAGGCTACATCATCCATGCAGTTATATAATGCGGACAAAAAAAGCGTTCAGACCTCAGGAAGATCGTATGAATATGCGCAAAAAAGATATGATCTGAACTTGTTATCAACTTTTGAGCTGCTCAATAGCCAGAATAACTATTTGAGAGCGCAGATACAGGCATTGTATTCACAGTACGATTATATCTTTAAGATGAAGTTGCTTGAATTTTATAAAGGACAGGGAATAAGGTTATAAGTTTTAAGTTGATAAGTGCTGAATAGACCTTCGCAAGCTCAGGGTGACAATTGGAAAGTAGAAAGAAGTTGAATAGCGAATAGGACCTTGAACACTTCGCTTCGCTCAGTGCAGGCTGTGCGTCGCAACGGATGCTGAATAGAATTTCAAAAGTTAGTACATAAAATAAATTTCTATAAAATGAGTAAAACAGTAAAATGGATATTGTTCAGTTTGCTTGGCGTAATCGTTTTGTTGGTTGGTTATAAAATGTTGGCCGGTAATAAGGAGGAAGGTTTAAAAGTTTCAATTGAAAAAGTAAGCCGTCGAACAATTACAGAAACCGTAAATGCAAGCGGAAAAGTATATCCTGAAATTGAAGTAAAGATCAGCCCGGATATCTCTGGTGAAATTGTTGAACTGAATGTAGAAGAAGGCGACAGTGTAAAAAGAGGACAGGTCCTTGCAAGAATTTTTGCGGATATCTATGCATTACAAAGAGATGAAGCAGCTTCCCGTGTAAATCAATCCGCCGCCACAGTAGAAAATAGTAAAGCATCACTTGAAGCATTGCAGGCCACACTTGACCAGGCAAAACAAAACTATGATCGTAACAAAAAATTGTATGATGATAAAGTGATCTCCCGTTCCGAGTTTGAAGGATTTGAAACCTCCTATAAATCGGCCCAGGCAAATTACAATGCTGCAAAACAAAATATAAAAGGTCTGGAAGCTGGTGTACAGACTGCACAAACAGGTTTAAGTTCCGCAAATAAAAACCTGGGAAGAACAACGCTGGTTGCACCAATGGACGGTATCATTTCTTCCCTGTTAGTAAAAAAAGGTGAGAGAGTGTCTGGTAACAGTTTCAGCCTGGGTACAGAAATGATGCGTGTTGCCGATATGAATGTGCTTGAAGTAAGGGTGGATGTGGGAGAGAATGATGTGGTAAAGGTTCATCTTGGTGATAGCGCCGATGTAGAAGTGGATGCTTATAATAATAGAAAATTCAGAGGGATCGTAACACAGATCGCAAGCAGTACAAAAGGTGGGGCTGCAAATGGATTAAGCAGTACTGATGTTACCCAATATGAAGTAAGGATAAGGCTGGATAAAGATTCATACAGTGATCTCCTTAATCCCGATAGACCAAAAAGCTTTCCATTCCGCCCAGGTATGAATGCCAGCGCCGATATTAAAACTAAGCGAAGAGAAAATGTACTGGCTGTTCCCATCAATTCAGTAACAACCAGGGTTATAGGCAGTGATAAAACGATTGCCGATCAAAAGAAAGAAGAAGAAAAAAAGCAAAAGACAGAAGGAAATGCTGACGAAACGGTTTCAGTAAACACTGATGAACTGGAAGAACTTGTTTTTGTGGTGCAAAAGGATGGCAAAGTAAAAAGGGTAAAAGTAAAAACCGATATACAGGATATTAACTACATAGAAATAAAAGAAGGACTGGTGGAAGGCGATGAAGTGGTGACAGGTCCGTTTAATGCCATCAGCAAAACATTGAAAGATGGAACAGTAGTAAAAGTGGTGTCGAAGGATAAGTTGTTTGAGGGTGGTTGAGAACCACGATTAATAATTATTTAATTGGATTAATAGGAAATTTGTAAGAGTCCCGACATTTATGTTCGGGACTCTTTTATTTCAGTAAAGTAAATGAGATGCTTAATTTTATTTCCTCATAATCCTTATAATCAAGAAAATCACGGTTCTCTATGTTTGGTATTATCGGCAGCGGAAGTTGGGCAACGGCATTAGCAAAAATTCTTACAGACAACAATCATCAAATTAACTGGCTGGTAAGAACAGATGCCATGGCGGATTTTATCAGCAAACAAAAACATAATCCTAATTATTTAACTGGGGCTGTTTTTGAGCCTTCATTACTTAATCTGGATACAAACGTTTCAAAAATTGTTTCCGCTTCTGACTATATTATTATTGCCACTCCGTCAGCTTATGTAGTCGATACATTGAAAAGATTATCAAAAAGAGACCTTGAGGGTAAAAAAGTTATTTCCGCAGTGAAAGGAATTATCCCGCAGCAAAATATTTTACTGAATGATTATCTCGAAAAAGAATTTGATGTAGCACTGACAGATTATTTTACGATCATGGGGCCCTGTCATGCCGAAGAAGTGGCGGCTGAAAAATTATCTTATCTCACATTTTCGGGAGCTGATGAAGAAATGGCTGCTGAAATTGCTACCTATTTTAAAACCGGCTATTTAAATACGGTAATAAATGATGATATATATGGAGTGCAGTTCGCGGCTATTTTAAAAAATATCTATGCACTTGGCGCTGGCATCGCTCATGGCTTGCAGTATGGAGATAATTTTTTAAGTGTGTTGATCGCTAACAGCGCTGATGAAATGGCTGGCTTCCTTCGCAATGTCGGAATACATAATATCGAAGTAGGAAAACATGAAGGCGAAGACCCGGTGACGCATAAAAGAAAAGCAAACTATGCCGCTTCGGTTTATTTGGGTGATCTGTTGGTTACCTGCTATTCATTGTATAGTCGTAACAGAACTTTTGGGAACATGATCGGCAAAGGTTATTCTGTTAAAGCAGCACAGCTTGAATTGAATATGGTGGCAGAAGGATATAATGCTTCTAGGAGTATTTACACCATTAATAATAATGTAAAAGCTGACATGCCAATAGCGGAGACTGTTTATAAAATATTGTGGGAAAAGCTGTCTCCGGAGGAAGGATTTAAATTGATCGAAGAAACATTGGTTTAGACTGCATCAATAAAAAGATCAGCTGCAATACCATCCGCAAAAAGTTTACCTTCTCTTGTCAGTAGTAATTTATTTTCCTTCAAAGTCAATTTACCCGAGTCAATGAATTTCTTGCTCGCAGATTTCAGCTCATGGCTCATAGCTTCGGGTATCTTATTTATATCTAATCCTTCCATCGTTCTCAAGGAAGTCATGATATATTCATTTGTTTTCTGAGATTGAGTTAATATTTCTTTCTCAAACGGGATCTCATTTTTTTCAAGTGATTCTATATAAGTATTGTTGTTTGAAATATTCCATTGCCGGCTTTCGCCATTAAAAGAATGAGCCGAAGGACCAAGGCCAAGATATTTTTTTCCCTGCCAGTAAGATGAATTATGCCTGCTTCTAAAACCTGGTTTTGCAAAATTGGAAATTTCGTAATGTTCATAACCGGCATTTTCAAGCCATTCCATTAGTAATAAAAACTGTTCAGCTTGTTTCTCCTGTTGTATATCTTCTTTCTTTTTTTCTTTGATCAGTTTGCTCAAAGGGGTTTTGGGCTCAACTGTTAAAGCATAACAGGAAATATGCGGGATATTTAATGTAATTACTTTTTCTACATTCTGTTTCCATTTTTCATTCGATAAAAGTGGATGACCATAGATCAGATCCATGGTGATATTATCAAAATATTTTACTGCCAATTGCAAACTGCTGATTGCCTGCTCTGCATTATGTGCCCGGTTCATCCATAAAAGATCTTCTTCAAAAAAGCTTTGCACGCCGATGCTTAAACGATTGATGCCGATTTCTTTCCAACCAGTAAGCCTTTCTTCATTAATATCATCAGGGTTTGCCTCAAGAGTAATTTCGGCTTCAGGTAAAACAGTGAAATTCTGTCGAACCGTATCAACCTGCGATTTTAGGTCTTCGATCTGTAATAAGGAAGGTGTTCCTCCGCCAAAATAAATTGTTTCTACGCCTTCATTTCCTAAATAATCCTTTTGCAGTTCAGTTTCTTTCAATAAAGCACCCAGCAATTCGTTTTTATACCGCAACGAAGTAGAAAAATGAAAATTGCAATAATGACAAGCTTGCCTGCAAAATGGAATATGTATGTAAATCCCGGCCAAATAAAATATTTTTGAATGTCCTTTGAATGACTAATCCCGCAAAAATACAAAGCCATCTGCCGGCAGCACTGCTGTTTTTAGTTATTATTTTAATTCAAAATATTTCATTTGGACAAACGGCTTATTTTTTAAATGCAAAATGCGTTGATAAACCCCCTGAGTTTTTGAAAAATGAAATTGGCCTTCAAACTGAATTTCCAACAAGGCCCGTGTGTATCGATTATGTAAATAAACTTCCTTCCTTATTACAGGCAAAAGGGTTTGTAAATGCTTCATTGGATAGTATTTTTTTTGATATAGCATCGGCAAAATTGGTAATCTATCTGGGTCAGCGGTATAAATGGGCTCACATAAATACAACTGCTGCCGACCCGGAGATCCTGTCTGTTTCAGGCTGGAATCAAAAATTATTTACAAATAAGCCGATCAACTTCGATCAGTTGAAAGGTTTCCAGGAAAGAATGCTTGCTTATCTTGAAAATAACGGTTATCCTTTTGCAAGAATTTACCTGGATAGTATCAGTTTAATTGAGGATAGCGTGACTGCGAGTTTAATGGTTGATAAAGGACCTAATTATAAAATTGACAGTATCCGCGTTTATGGCAATGCAAAAATTTCAAATGTTTTCTTGCAACGCTATCTTGAAATACCCAACGGAAGTATTTATAACAGGGAAAAGATAATTGGTATTTCAAAAAAAATAAGGGAGCTCACTTTTGTAGAAGAAGAACAGCCTTCAAATTTGAGTTTGCTCGGTACTGGTTCGGTGTTGAATTTATATTTAAAGCAACGACGCAGTAGCCAGGTAAATGCGATCATTGGTTTTTTGCCAAACAATGATCAGCTTTCGTCAAAAAAGCTATTGATCACCGGTGAAGCAAATATTAACCTGCAGAATGCATTTGGCGGCGGCGAGGCACTTGGATTAAATTGGCAGCAATTACAGGTTAAATCGCCACGGCTGAATATTTTTTACCGTCATCCTTACTTATTCAATTCACCGGTCGGAGTCGATTTTGCTTTCGACATGCTTCGTAAAGACAGTAGTTACTTAAATATTAATCTGAATCTTGGTGCCAGAGTTGTTCTTTCAGAATCGCAATCAGGAAAGATCTTTCTTCAGCATTTACAAACTATCGTCAGCCAGGGAGGCATTAATACGGCATATGTGATCGCTACAAAAACATTACCCGATGTAGCTGATGTTAGTTCATTGGCCCTTGGACTGGAATTTGAAAAAATCAAAACTAATTATCGGTTTAATCCAAGAAGCGGTTATCAATTCAATCTTGGTGGATCAGGGGGTTCAAGAAAGATCAAGAAAAATAATGAGATACTCGAGTTAAAAGATCCTTCCGACCCTTCATTTGACTTTGATGCATTGTATGATACTGTAAAGTTGAAATCATACCAATTAAGAATGCTGGGTTCAGTGGCAAAATATTTTCCGATTGGAAAGCAAGGCACATTTAAAACTGCTATTAGCGGAGGTGCCATTTTAAGCGATAATATTTATAAGAATGAACTTTTCCAAATAGGCGGTTATAAACTGTTGCGTGGTTTTGATGAAGAAAGTCAGTATTTATCACAGTATGCTGTTGCTACATTAGAGTATCGTTATTTGATCGGTTTGAATTCTTTTTTCTTCGGGTTTGTTGATGGTGGCTGGGGAAGAAATCATAGCCAAAGTTCAAACTACACTCATACTTATATCGGTACAGGGCTTGGGCTCGCGTTGGAAACAAAAGCGGGGGTTTTCAACCTGGCATGGGCCGTTGGTAAAAGAGATGATATACCATTCAATTTGCGCCAGTCTAAGATCCATTTTGGGTTTGTAAATTATTTTTAGAGAATCTTTCTTTCTTTTCATCCCGATAAAACACTTTAATACTTTTGCGATTCGAATGAAGCATCTCAATCTACTTTTACTTTTTATTTGTTTGTACCCTGCAGTCATTTTTGCCCAGGCAGATTCTACCAATAATCAAACAGATAGTTTGCGAAAAGACTCTCTGAAGCCTAAACCTCAGCGAATAAAAATTACTGATTCAACAAGAGTAACGACCAAGACAATTTTTCAGATCGATAGCTTACATTTTAAAGATTCTCTTCGGGTAATAGATTCTTTGCGAATAGCTCAGCAAGCTTCAGATTCACTTAAAAAGGAATTAGCTGAAAAGCAAATGCCGGTTCAAATTTTAAAGGAAGGGGATAAGAAGGTGTTTTCTGGAAAAGAATATCTTTTTTATTACCTGATCTTTTTGTTCATCTTGTTTGGCCTTTTGCGAAGAGCTTTTGCAAAATATTTTTATGACCTGTTCCGGGTTTTTTTTAAAACCACACTAAAACAAAGGCAAACACAGGAACAATTGCTTCAATCGTCGTTGGCTTCGGTGTTTATGAATAGTTTTTTTGTATTATCGGCTGGACTATATCTAAACTTCCTTCTTCAATACTTTAACCTTGTAATTTCTGAAAACTTCTGGTTACAGTATGTTTATTGTATAGGGGGGTTGGCGGCTATTTATTTGGTAAAGTTTATTGGATTAAAAATCACTGGTTGGTTATTTAACGTTAGCAATACCACAGATTCCTACATTTTCATTGTTTTTATCATTAATAAGATGCTGGGCATATTTCTTCTGCCTTTTTTGCTTTTATTGGCGTTTGCAAACGATCCTTTGTATAGCTCAGCCATGTTTATTTCATGGGTTGGTCTGGGTTTGCTTCTTATTTATAGGTTTATTTTATCGTACAGTGCTGTACGTAAAGAGGTAAAGCTCAACTCATTTCATTTCATTTTATATATTCTTGGATTCGAGGTTATACCCCTTTTGCTGATTTACAAGCTGTTATTGATTATTTTTTAAAAAAAACTCATTAGCTTTGCAAACAATTTAGCCGCACTTGTATGGTAAAAAACGGGAAAGCTGATACCTCAGCTAAACATGTGAAAAAGATTTTAGTTACCCAACCCAGGCCTGAAAGCGATAAATCGCCGTACTATGAGCTTTCAAGAAAATACAGTCTTGAGCTCGATTTCCATCCTTTTATTCGTCTTGAAGCGATCCCGGGAAAAGAATTCCGCAAGCAGAAAATAGAGATTCAGAACTATACGGGAGTGATTTTTACAAGCCGGAATGCCATTGATCATTTTTTCCGCACTTGTGAAGAACTTAAAGTAAGCGTATCACAGGATACAAAGTATTTCTGCATTACAGAAGCTGTAGCATTATACCTTCAAAAATTTATTCTTTACAGGAAAAGAAAAGTTTTTTACGGGGCTGATGGTTCGAATAAAAGCCTGTTCGATGTTATCAACAAGCATAAAAGCAATGAGAAATTTCTTTATGTATGTTCAGAAAACCAACAAGATAATGAGATCGTGAATTGGTTGAAAAATAATAACTGCGAATTTGTATTGGGTTTTATGTACCGCACCCGCAGTAATGATGTAAAGATGCTCCTTGAACAAAAAGAATATGATGTGATCTGTTTCTTTACTCCAAGTGGCGTTAAAAGTCTTTTTGATAATCTTCCGAAATTTAGGCAAAATGGAACTGTAATAGGAGCTTTCGGAAGCAATACGATGAGAGCTGTGGAGGAATCAGGTCTGAAACTTGAGATAAAAGCACCGCAACCACAAACTCCAAGTATGGTAGCTGCTTTAGAACAATTTATCTTGTCAAGTAAGAAAAAGTAAAAACGAGTTTGGTAAAATAATTGAAGGCACTGATGAAGTGCCTTTTTTATTTCCTAACCACGAACTTCATGTACAATTTAGTTTATGCATCAATTCACAAATAACCTTATAGATGAAACTAGTCCTTACTTGCTACAACATGCTCATAATCCCGTAAACTGGTTTCCCTGGGGCGATGAAGCATTGGATAAAGCAAGAAGAGAAAACAAACCAATTCTTGTCAGCATTGGTTATTCAGCATGTCATTGGTGTCATGTAATGGAAAGAGAGAGTTTTGAAGATGAGGAAACGGCACGCCTTATGAACGAGCATTTTGTAAATATTAAGATTGATAGAGAAGAAAGACCCGATCTTGATCATATTTATATGGATGCCGTGCAGGCAATGACCGGGAGTGGTGGCTGGCCATTAAACGTTTTTCTTACACCTGCTACGAAACCATTTTACGGCGGTACATATTTCCCTCCTAAACAGGCATTTAATCGTCCTTCCTGGCAAGAAGTCTTGCTCGGAGTCACCGAAGCTTTTATCCAAAGAAGAAATGAAATTGATGCACAAGCAGAAAATCTAACTGAGCATCTTTTACAATCTAATGCTTTTGGAATTTCACCTCAGGGAGAAATGAATGTTTTTACAAAAGAAAAGATCAATGAAGCGTTTGAAAATATCATGAAAAACGCTGACAAAAAATGGGGTGGTTTTGGAAAGGCGCCAAAATTTCCCCAGTCTTTGGTCATTCAATACCTGTTGCGTTTTTTTTATGTGACTGAAAATAAAGGAGCATTAGAACAAGGATTGTTAAGTATTGATAAAATGATCGATGGTGGTATTTATGACCAGGTCGGTGGGGGTTTTGCAAGGTATTCAACCGATACAGAATGGTTGGTACCACACTTTGAAAAAATGCTTTATGATAATGCATTACTTGTTTCAGTTATAAGTGAAGCATACCAAATAGCAAATGATAAACGATACAAAGAAGTAATTGAAGAGACAATTCAATTTGTTCAAAGAGAATTGATGCACTTTGAAGGAGGATTTTATGCTGCTTTAGATGCAGACAGCGAAGGAGAGGAGGGAAAATTTTATGTTTGGGAACATGCAGAAGTAATTGAACTTTTAAAAGGGGATGGAGTGATTTTCTGTGATTTTTTTGATATAAAACCGGATGGTAATTGGGAAGGAAAAAATATTTTGCAGAGAAAGAAAAAGGAAGAGATCTTTTGTGGTGAGAAAAATATTTCACTGGCAGAATTGCAAAGAATAATTCAAAAAGGGAAACATGCCCTGCTTGAAAAAAGAAATGAAAGAATCAGACCGCAAACAGATGATAAACTTCTATTAGGGTGGAATGCATTAATGAATACAGCGCTTTGCAAAGCGTTTGCCGCCACAGGAAATGAATCTTTCAAAGAATTAGCAATAAATAACATGCAGTTTTTGCTAAGTAAAGTATCAAACAATAACACTGTTGACTTTTTTCATAGCTGGAAAAATAATATTACTAAACAACCCGCCTTTCTTGATGATTATGCTTTTTTAATCCAGGCCTTGATCCAGTTACAGGAAATTACAGGGGATACAAATTATCTTGAAAAAGCGAAAATGATAACTGAGCATGTCTTGAAAAACTTCATAGATTCTGAAACTGATTTTTTCTTTTACACTAATACTACCCAAACAGACGTTATAGTAAGGAAGAAAGAGGTATACGATGGGGCACAACCATCAGGCAATGCTGTAATGGCAGATAACTTGTATAGGCTGGGAGTATATTTTGATGAAAGCCTTTGGAAGGAGAAAAGCGTTCAAATGATAAGTTCTTTGGCTAATGCTATCGTTCGTTATCCGACTTCTTTTGGTACCTGGGCCTGCATCCTTTTAGAGATTTCAATTGGGATAAATGAGATCGTTGTTATCTCAGGGGAGTCACAGCGGATTCTAACTCAGGTTCTTAAAGAATATATTCCTCATAAAGTAATTATGTCGGGAACTGAAGGAAGCAACTCTTTTCCGCTTTTATCGGGTAAAGAAAAAACGAGGGAAACGGCTCTATACTTATGTCGGGATTATACATGTGAAAACCCTGTGTCATCAATTAGAGCATTAATTGATTTAATCAGGCGTAAAGAATTAAAAATTAGTTGATAGCTATACAATATTGAAATGTAAAACCCGTTAGAACTTTTACCTCGTAAAAGAGGCTTGTACACCAAAAAAATAAATATTATCCTTGTGATTCGGTTATATTCAAAATCTTATATTTGTCCTTTACCCTTTAAGTGTATGAAAATGAAAAACCTTTATTGTATTCTCCTAGTGGCGGCGTCAACACTAACGCTTTCCAGTTGTGGAATCTTTGGAAAGAAGAATAGTAAGGGAAGTACCCTTCCTAATGATGGCCAGGTGCATGGAATTGCTCCGGGCAGCAAGTATGTTCTTCCAAAGCCTCCGGGTATGGTTTACATACCGCAGGGAACCTTCCATATGGGCCCAAGTGATGAAGATCCTGCTTATGCATTCAGCGCAAGAAATCGTTCTATCTCCATTAGTGGTTTCTGGATGGATGCTACTGAAGTTACCAACAATGAATATCGTCAGTTTGTCTATTGGGTTCGTGACTCAGTTACTGCTTCTGAATTGAAGTACGTGAAGACAGGAAAAGATGGAAACGAATATGTTGATTGGCAAAAAATGAAAACTGTTAAATGGAGCGATCCTAAGTTTCTTGAACAGTTGGGTCAAACGAACCTTATACTTCCTCCAGATGACAGGATCTTTGGAAGAATTGAGATTGATCCAAGAAAAATGATCTACCATTCAAAGGTTTTCGATCTTAAAGAAGCAGCAAAGAGAGAAAATGCAACTCAACCACGTTCTAAATTTATTCTTGAAAAGAAAACTCCTATATATCCAGATACACTGGTTTGGATAAGAGACTTTGCGTACTCTTATAATGAACCAATGACAAAAAGATATTTTATGCACCCTGCATTTGGAAACTATCCTGTAGTTGGGGTGAACTGGCATATGGCTACAGCCTTTTGCGAGTGGAGCACACACTATTTAAACTCATTCCTCAATTCTAAAAACAGACCACAGGAATCTGATTTCCGTTTACCTACAGAAGGACAATGGGAATATGCGGCCCGTGGCGGTCGTTCTCAATCAATGTTCCCATGGGGTAACTATTATCTTAGAAATAAGAAAGGTTGCTTGATGGCAAACTTTAAACCAGGTCGTGGTAATTATCCTGAGGATGGTGGTTTCTACACTGTAAGAGCAGATGCTTATTGGCCAAATGATTTCGGCCTTTATAATATGGCTGGTAATGTTGCAGAATGGACATCATCAATTTTCTATGAAGGTTCTTTCACTTTCCAACACGATATGAACCCTGATGTTCGTTGGAATGCAAAAGAATCTGATCCTCCCCTGATGAAGAGAAAAGTGATTCGTGGTGGAGGCTGGAAAGATGTTGGCTATTACCTGCAAACAGGAACCCGCACATATGAGTACCAGGATTCAACCAAGTCTTATGTCGGATTCCGCAGGGTAATCGATTTACCGGCTGCACCGCAAAAAGGCCGCAAAAAATAAGAAGTGAACAATAATTCCTTTTGTTTTTGCGTACTTACTTCCAAAACTGACTTATCAAACTGTACAATCTTTAATAACCTATAAAACGAGCCCTTTATGCTATTCTTTAAAACACAGCGAGGCCAGGTAGTCCTCAACTTTATTTTCGCATTTTTTGCAGCCGTGGTAATCCTCGGAGCATTATTTAAGATCCGTCACTGGCCTTTTGCAGATGAAATGATCACAGTTGGTCTATTGTCTGAAGTAATCGTGTTCTTAGTGATGGCCTTCATGGTTCCTCCTCCAGAAGAACCACATTGGCAGCGTTATTTTCCGGACATTAACCTGCATCCTGATCTTGATCCTAATTTCAAACCTACGCCCCTTACTTTACCAGGTTCATCAGCAAATCCTGCATTGACAAAAATGGAAGATATGTTGTCAGCAGCAGATATTACACCTGCAAGTCTTGGTCGTCTTGGTGAGAATTTTAAAAAGCTTGGCACTACTGTAGATAAAATAAGTGATGTTAGTGATGCTATTTCAGCTACTAACGATTATTCTGCTAAGACTCGTGAAGCAGCAAATGCTCTCGGTCAAATGAAAGATGCTTATGTGAGTGCGTCAAATTCAGCACAAAGCTTTAATGTAGCTGCTGAAGGCACTAAGCAGTTTCATGAGCAGGTACAAGTGCTTACAAAAAATCTTTCTTCTCTAAATACCATTTACGAACTGGAACTTCAGGATACCAACAATCACCTGAAAGCAATGAACAGATTTTACAGTAATCTGGTACAAGCTTCAGATGCTATGTCAGGCAGTGTTGATGATGCTAAAAAAGCACATAACCAGATTTCAACATTGGCAGGCAATCTTGGTAAGTTGAACCAGATCTATGGCAACATGCTTAGCGCTATGCAAGGCAAAGCATAAGAAAGTAATAAAGGTTTCGTTTTATAGAATACGAAATCCGTATCCGTGATATTTGTCACCATTTAATAACAAGTCCCGATTTGTTCGGGAAGAAAAACCATAAATGTCATGTCTTTACCTCGTGAGCCCCGGCAAAAGATGATCAATATGATGTACCTGGTGCTAACAGCCCTGCTGGCACTGAACGTATCATCAGAGATCCTTAATGCCTTTAAAACTGTAAACAATAGTCTGGAAGAGACTAATAGAGTAGTTGGTCAGTCTACATCTGATGTATTGACTTCTCTTGAAGAAAAAAAGAAAGATCCAGGTACTGCTGAAAAAGCTGCCATTTGGCATCAGAAAGCGCAGCAGGCACAGGCATATTCCAAAAGCATGTATGAATTTATTGATGCGCTTAAGAAAAAAATAGCAGATGGCGCCAAGTATGATCCAACTTCTGACAAGGATAAAGGAATTGATAACTTGGATGTGACAACCAGAGTAATGGTAGAAAAAGGCGATGGAAAATTATTAAGGAGTAAATTGGATGAATACAAAAAAAGTATCCTTGGTATTGACACGCTGATTTCAAAAACATTTGTCACTTCTTTACCTATCAATACGGAAATGCCAAAAACCAAGAATAAGAGTAATAAGACTTGGGAATCTGCATATTTTCATATGGTTCCTACAGTAGCAGCAATGACAATTCTCAGCAAGTTTCAAAATGATGTAAAAACATCAGAGAATAAAGTGATTACATTTTGCCATGAGCAAGTAGGAAAAGTTATTTATAGACAGGACGCATTTGCAGCATTAGCAATTGCCAATACAACAAATGCATTACCTGGACAAGAAATTGAAATAACTGCTGGTGTTGGAGGGTTTAGCAAAGCGATCACTCCAAAAATTTCTATTGGTGGGCAACCTGTGTCACTAGGTGAAGATGGTGCTGCGCATTATAAATTTAAAGCCGACAGACTTGGTAATAATTCAATACCAGTGGTAATTAGTTATACGGACCAAGATGGGAAGACTCAAAACATTACTAAAACCGTGGACTATGTAGTAGGTCAATCAAGCGCTGCAGTTCAACTTGATAATATGAACGTACTATTTATTGGGGTTGACAATCCTGTTACTATCTCAGGTAGTGGTAGCGTTGATCAAATAAAAGCGTCAATAAGTGGAGGCGGTGGTACAATGAATGGAGGCGGTGCTCATCGTACTGTTCGTGTAACACAAGAAACAGATGAATGTTTTATTTCTGTAGTTACACCTGATGGAAAAACAACCAGGATGCCATTCCGTGTTCGTTCAATTCCAGATCCAACTCCAATGGTCGGTACAAATAAAAGCGGTAATATTCAGGCTGCATATTTTAAAAGTCAGGCAGGTGTTAGAGCTATGGTAGAAAATTTTTACTACAAAACTCAATTTAATGTTAGCAGTTTCCGTATAACTGGAGATGGCGCAGGCTTCGATGATATTATAGAAGCAAATAATACGGGTGCAGAATGGAGTGAAGCAAAAAATATAGTTAATAGATGCAGGGCCGGATCTTTTATTACAATTGAAGATATCTATGCAGTAGGTCCTGATGGAAGAAGAAGAAAGCTTACACCACTTATTTTTTACTTGAAATAAAAGAACAATAATGCGATATCCAATTTTTAAACATGTGATTTTTTCTGCTGTACTGTTAATTGCTGTTACAGCTGCGGATGCACAACGACGTCCCAGAACAACCAGGGGTGGTAATACTAACCAGAAGCCTGATACTACTACGCAACAGCAAAGCGTTCAGCAAAACACAAATCCTGCAACTGTTCAAAAATATAATCCTTATGGGAATGTGCCTATTGAAATGGCCCCGCAAGTGGGAGGATTTGGGGACTCTACAAAACCTTCGTTAAGGTTGGATGCAGTTACAGATAAAAGAATGCTGAAGGACCGTATTCCTTTGGATTATGAATTTTTGAGAGCTGATGATGCCTTATATACGCAACGAGTTTGGCGAGATATAGATATTCGTGAAAAAATCAACTTACCATTCCGTTACCAGGCGCAGGATGATAATGGTGATCAGCGCTTCGTGAGTATTTTAGTGAAGGCGGTTAGAGACCAGTTAAAGAATGGAAATGCTATTGCATTCAGCGCAGATGATGATAGGTTTACAACGTTTCTTGATTCTGTTGGTTTCGAAAAAGCTATCAGCGGTGGAGGTGGGCAATGCGATACTAATGCGGTATATGATTTGAATGATCCTACTAAAATCGTTAAGTATGTTGTTAACTGTAATAAGTTGAACCCTGATGAGATAGTTAAATTCAGGATTAAAGAAGAATGGGTGTTTGACAGGGAAGCCAGCCGTATGTTTGTCCGTATTCTCGGTATTGCACCAATGAAAACAATTGTCGGGCCAGATGGAGTTACTGAAAGAGGTGTTACTCCGTTATTCTGGATATATTATCCTGATCTAAGAGCAACACTTGCTCGTTACGAAGTATACAATCCAAAGAACATGGGTAATAGCCGAATGACATGGGAAGAGTTGTTTGAAGCAAGAATGTTTGGCAGCTATATAATTAAATCTACTCTTGATAACCCAATGAACAAATATATCAGGAGTCTAATTAATGATCCGATTCTTCGTTTACTTGAAGGTGATAACATCAAAGATAAGATCTTCAATTACGAACAGAATCTTTGGCAATATTAAGAAGCACCTTAGTAAAAATACTATTAACAGTCCCGCCTTAAACGGGACTGTTTTTTTTGTTTCAACTATTATTTTTTGAATCTTGATAAAATAAAAAATACCCAAGAACGGGTATAGGAAATGTCAATAAATGTTGTACTTTTATTTCGGTTTTTCATAGGATATTGGATTTTAAAAACGGGGCTGGATTTCTATCCGGGCCCCATTTTTTTTAGCTCATTAAGTAATATTGCAGCTTTTGTTTTTCCAATAATTTTTGAGATCTCACTTACATCTTTCTCTTTTATATTTTTTACTGATTTAAATTCTTTTAAAAGCTTATCTGCGGTTTCTTTTCCAATTCCTTTTACTTCTTCTAATTCATTTTTAAATACACCTTTTGCCCTTCGTTTGCGATGATGAGTAATTCCGAAACGATGAACTTCATCACGAATGCTTCGAATAAATTTCAGGCTTTCGTTATCGTAGGGAAGTTTTAAAGATTCATGATCTCCGGTAAAAAAGATCTCTTCTACATTCTTTGCAAGCCCTGCTAATGTAGTTTTACCTATTACATTTAATTCATGCAGTGCTTCAGCAGCAGCGCTTAATTGCCCTTTGCCGCCATCTATGATCACAAGATCAGGCCAGGGTAATGATTCTTCTAAAACTCTTTTATATCTTCGGTAAACTGCTTCTTTCATCGTAGCAAAATCATTTATTCCTTCAACAGTTTTTACATTAAAATGCCTATAGTCTTTTTTACTTGGCACCCCATTTTTAAAACACACCATTGCTGAGACTGGGTAGGAACCCTGGAAATTGGAGTTGTCAAAACATTCAATATGAGATGGGATTTGCGATAGCCTTAGATCTTGTTGTACTTGTTTTAATAGATCAAGTTTGTCGCTATTCTTTTTATCTAATTTAAGTCGCTGTTTATTTTTTAATTCATCAATAAAATACTGGGCATTTTTTTCTGACAGTTCTAAAAGTTTCTTTTTATCCCCTCCCTTGGGAACAGTTATTACGATCTCATTTTCAGGATAGTTGATCGTAAATGGTAGAATGATCTCTTTTGCTTTACTATTGAATGTGCTGCGAAGCTGTCCAACTGCAAAACCAAGAATTTCTTCTTCTGTTTCATCAAGAAAATTTTCAGTCAGGATCGTTTTTGTTTGCACAATAGTTCCATTTTGAACCATCAAATAATTGATATAAGCTTTTTCCTCATATTTCACAATGGAGAAGATATCCATTTCCGATAAACGAGGATTAGCCACTACAGACCTTGATTGGTAGTTTTTAAGAAAATCGATCTTCTTTTTAATTAGTTCTGCTTTTTCAAATTCCATTTTTTCTGCAAAACCTTTCATCTCGTTTTTAAAATGATTTATGACCGGGTTAAGATTGCCCTTGAGAAGGTTTTTTATTTGCTGTATACCTTCTTTATAATCCGCTTCATTTTGTAAAGCCTCACATGGACCTTTACAATTTCCTAAATGATATTCAAGGCAAACTTTAAACTTCTTTCGCTCAATATTTTTCCGAGTAAGATTTAATGCACAAGTTCGAATAGGAATTGTTTGCCGGATAAATCCAAGTAACTCCCTCACTCTATGCACTGATGTATATGGTCCCAGGTATTCAGATCCATCTTCAATATGCTTTCGTGTAAGAAAGATCCTGGGAAAGGGCTCGTTTTTAATAACTATGAAGGGATATGATTTATCATCTTTAAGATTGATATTAAATCTTGGTTGAAAATTTTTGATCAACGAATTCTCAAGAAAGAATGCATCCTGTTCAGAATTTACAATGGTGAATTCGATGTGATGTATCCTGCTTACAAGTTCATGAGTTTTATAACTTGTAAGATTTTTAAAAAAGTAAGAGCTTACCCTTTTTCGCAGGTCTTTAGCTTTGCCTACATAAAGCAATTCATTCTCTTTATTGTAATATTTATAGATCCCGGGATTGCGGGGTATTGTTTGTGCAATGTTCTGAAATTCGGAATTAGTCATCGATCCCAATATTAAAACAGGTCAACAGGCTAAATCAGTGCCAGGCTACTTTTGTAAAACGAGTTTTTTCAGATTGATTTTCTTTTTCTATAATGTTGCCAATTGAAAAATAATTATCTATTTCCCAAAAAAGCTTTTGTTCAACAGTGCTATCTTTTGATGGTATATATCTGTCTATAAAAATGCTTTGCACTTTGCCATTTGAAACATCAGCTAAGGCTATGACAATTATTTGTTTTTGTATCTCTGCATTTTCATTTTTTGCGGTGGAAGTAATGTTAAGTGTTTCCTGTTGGGCATCTATCAATCTTTCTTCCGTATAATTTTTATAATAATTTTTGTCAGCAATTTCAGGTAATGAAAGAAATGGAGCGGCAAACTTTCTGATCTCGTCTCGTGTTAGATAGACAGTGTCAGTAGCATTTTCGGCAGTTTCATATTTAGTTACCCCGTAAAGTGACGTATCAAGATGGTTAAGCTGTCCTTTTATGATTGACAGAACAGAAATAGGTGGTTCTTGTTTTGATTCATCTTTTTCTTTACAGGCCGCAAATAAAAGAGCTATAAGAGCCGGAATGATTAAATAGTTTTTCATGCCATAAATTTAATGGGAAATAATGTGCCGAAAACAATTATCCCGACAATTACTTGCCGGGATAATTTAGCGAAAATGTGCAGTTAGTATTGCTTACTATTTATTATTGTTGAGGGTAGCTCCCACTTTCAACCCTATAGCATATAATTTTTCTTTTACTGATAATTCACTTACGAAGCTGGATAAATGCTGATAACGTAGATGTGGTCCAACCTGCCAATTGATTTTACCGGTAGAATATGCTACAAATGTCCCAACACCCGTACTTATATTCCAACGGCGCATAACGTCCGGGAACTTTGCATAGTTTTTATAATCACTGGAAATTACATAAGCCCGATCACCAATAACATAAGTTGGTTGTATGGTACCGCTAATTCCCCATTGAAAATTTTTATTCTTATTTAGAATTACTTCAACTCCAACCGGGGCAGCTACCTGGAAATAAAAATTCTCCAACATTTTCGCTGAGGTACCACTATTTCGATAATTACTTAAAGTTGCTAAAGAGTCCACTACTCCATAACTACTGGTTAAAGCCACAGTTGCTATTTCAGTAGGATGCGAATAGGCCCGAATATCATAACGATTAATATTGAACTGTAAACCGGTTGTTAAAGAAAATTTGTTATTCATCTTATATTTTCCTTCAATACCGAATTCAAGACCCATACCAGGCTTATGAGTTACTATATTGTTCAGATCGATCGTTGGTACGTAAAACCCACTACCGGCATACACGTTCTTGTTTTCTTTTAATTTTCTATAACTAACAGTTGGTGTAAAAAATACCTGGGCAGTAACTTTTGGTTGTTTCTTTGCTTTTACAAGCAAATTGTTTTGGGAAGCAATTGCTGAAATGGCATCATAGATCTCCTTTTCTGTTTTCTCATCCACAGAACTCTTATGTGTTATCGTTTTTTCATTAGTAGGTATATCATTAATTAGTGCATCTTCGGTAGTAAGAAAAGTATTTCCCTTTAAAAGATTCAAATCAGAGAAAAGCGATAATTCATCGAGAGTTTCATTTTTATTGGAGGTATTTGACTCAATCGCATCCCTATCAATGTTAGTGCTTAAGCTATTACTCAAAACCACATTTGATTGCTTATCATCTCCTGCAGAAGTTTTAAAAACAGGACCATTTGAATATAGTTCTGTAAGATTGGTTGTCCGGCGATCAGTTGGTTTTATTTCATTTGTCGCAGGTGTAAATATTTTTCTTTCGTTCGAAACAGTCGAAGAGCTTTGTTTTTGACTACTATTTTGAATTGAAATATTTTTCTGATCAGTTAAATTATTTTTTCCTGGTTTGTCATTATAAATGATAATGGAAACAATGGAGCCCGTAACCAAAAACATAATAGCTGCAGTAAGCCCATACCATCTGCGACGAGTGTGTAGAGAGGCGTGAATACCTTTCCAGACCTTTTCGGAAGGGTACATCCTGTATTGATTGGCATTATCTCTCAACAGCTTCTCAAAATCCCCATTATTGAATTGTCTCTCCATAAACCAGTCAGTAATTTAGGAACGGATTTAGTTTATCTGCTGCCAGCCAAAGCAATCCATTCTGGTTGTTGCCTTGGTTTTTGCAAAATCTTTTTTCTTACTAAAATATCTTCAAGCATTGCCTTGGCCCTTGTATACTGGCTGCGGCTGGTGCTTTCTTCTATATCCAGCATTTTTGCAATTTCACGATGACTATATCCCTCTACTGCATATAAATTAAGAACTGTACGATACCCCATTGGTAATATCCTAATACATTCCACCACCTGTTTCGCTTGTATGATCGATGGAACACTTTCTTCTCTCACTTGTACCCCTGTTGCATGAATTATATCAACACTGTCATTGAACTTCTTATTTCTCTTTAGGATATTGATACAGGTGTGAACGATTATTCTTCTGATCCAACCTTCAAAAGCCCCCCGGTTTTCAAACGTATGCATTTGTAAAAAAACCTTTATGAAACCTTCCTGCAGCATATCCTCGGCGTCTTCCCGGTTATGGGCGAATCGATAACAAACAGCCAGCATTTTTGGACTGTACTTATTGTACAGTTCCCGCTGGGCAGAAGCGTCGTTTTTCAAACAGCCTTGTAAAATGGCTTCCTCGGTCATAGTTTCCTTTGGTTGCCTGTAAATTAGACAATTTTTAGATTCAATAGCTGCACAGTATTGTAAATTTTCGGTAAACGGAATATATGCCTGGGTTCTTAAAAGGAAGACTTGAGGAAAACTAAACAGGTTATTTAATCCTTGTTTTCCTTTTTCTTGTTTTTTCTTAATCTTTTAGGTCCGTACCATAGCCAAAAACCGGTAATTGTAAGCATGAATAGAGAAATGCCCATGACTGTCGTGTAACCAAGCATGCTTTTTTCATCTGTACCACAAAGCTTGTCGAGTATTGTGCCATCATGAATATCCTCTATTAGGTCACTATTTCGTTTCTCTATCAATAGAAGTTTTCCAGTTGTACAATCGACTTGTAAACCCCAATAGTGATCTACAAATACAAATTTGACAATACCCTTTGAAGGCCGGATGTCAATCCTGTCCAGTTCTTTGGAGAGGTTTGGATCTACTGAATCGTGCAAATAGTGAACAGCGAGCTTGCTGAGACTATCCAGACTCAACCAGTCACCAGGATTTGTTGAAACGCCTTTTTGTGTCGGGGCGAGTAAACCTGTCTTCTTTTTCCATCCGAGCAAAAAACCCGTTATTGAAATAATGAAGAAGAAGATGAATAAGAAAATTGCAATCTTACGGTGCAACCAGCGAAACCCACGTATCCATTTAGCTTGTTGTTTTGTATTTGTCATAAAAAATAAATACAAAGGCCCGTTTTTCAACAGGCCTTTCATTATTAAAGTGCAGCTCGCAAAGCAAAAATGAAATTTGAACCTGCCGCTACAATACCAGATGAATATGGCCTGTACCGCTGATTAGTTATATTTTCCCAACCTGCCGAGACTAAAAGATTTTTTGTTAACTGGTATGAACTCTTAAGATTAAGTGTATACCAACCCGGTGAGTAAGGCTTACCGGAAGCATCTTTGGCATATATATCTGTCTTAGCCTGCTCAGATGGTGCAAGGTCTTCATTTTTTATCTCGCTATTATACTGGGCATTGGCCTCGATAAATATTTTTTTCATTCTGTAACGCAATGCGGTGCTGCCATAAAAAGGTGGAGCATGACGCAAAGGAACCTGTTCATTCTTTACATCATCTGTTTCTTTTCCGTTTACCCAGTTGGCATGTGTCAACAGTGAAAATTCAGGAAAGAAAAATACTTCGGCGCTGACCTGCAGTCCCCAAACAGTTGCCTTTGCAACATTTTGCAAGGCTTCCACACGGCTCATCACACCATTAAAAAGAATGCTATCCTCACCATTAAATGTCGTGGGACGTCGTACAATTGCGTCATTCAATATGGTATGGAAACCGTTTATTTCAATCAGGAATTTATTAGGTATGTTTTTTACAATTCCCAATTCAAAATTCCAGGCATACTCTGGTCCCAGCTCAGGGTTTGGAACAGTTACATTACCCGGTACATTCTCAAACAGTTTTCCTATATCATCCACATTTGGCATGCGGTAACCTGTCGAAATAATACCGTTTAACTGCCATCCTTCACCTGGTCTGAATACAAGCCCGGCATTTCCAGTTAGTGCACCATCTCTCAACTCAGCCTCTTTATAAGGGAACTTAATGAATGTTGTATCAAAAGTGGCATCGAGGGTATTATAGCTATACCTTAAGCCTGTCGTAAGTGTAACCTTAGGAGCAAGGTTTATTTTATAGCTGCCATATACACCCATAGTACTCCAGGTGCTTCCATCCGGATAACGACTTACCATTGGTTTAACAACACCTGTGCTGATGTTTGTTGTTTCACCCAATGATCCCACTTTGTTATGAACATATTCCAGTCCGTAGAATAACTGTCCTTTTCCGAGACCTTTCTTTGCATCCAGGTTCACACTGATGGCATCTACCAGTTCCGTTTGCTTGTTACGGTTATTATTATTCCTTGTGCGGTCAATGCGGCTTTCTTCATAATCCTGGTAGGCTAGTGTAAGTTTTGCATCATCGTATATTCCGGTCTTTTTTGAAAGCATAATATTAAGCATATGCATATTCCATTTCATCGGACCGTAATACCATTCTGCAAACCGTAAAGCACCGTTTCTATATTGTATTAGTCGGTCGTACCTCGGTGCATCACCCGTTTTAGCATGTGTAAAACTGTACTCCAAATCCAGGTATTGGTTTGGCTTGAAACGGACCTTTTGAAGAAAGTTTACCTGGTCATATCCACTAAAACGTTGAATACTGGGATCACTGTTTTTTACGATGCTGTCTTTATTATTTATACGTTCCACATATTCCGGACGTAAATAACTATCCTGGCCGCCATTCTCTCCCATTTTAAGATCATCGAAGCTGCTGTAAGAAAAGGAAGATAATAATGACCATTTTTTCCATCCAAGATTTAAATCTGCATGACCTGTCTTTTCTTTATCAGCCGTAGAGTATCTACCAAGCACACTTCCTTTTACCAGCATTTTATTATTGTTAGAGAAATGCGGCTGCAATGTGTGGAAATCCATTACTCCGCCAATAGCATCACTGCCATATATAACAGTGCCGGGGCCAAAGATCACTTCAGCGGTTTCTGTGCTAAGCGGATCAATGCTGATCACATTTTGAAGATTTCCACTGCGGTAAATAGCGTTGTTCATTCGGACTCCGTCGGCAACCAGCAATACCCGGTTGGTTGCAAACCCTCTTATCATTGGGCTGCCACCCCCTAACTGACTTTTTTGTATAAAAACATTACCACTCTGACCAAGCAAATCAGCTGACGTTTGTGGATTATTCCTTAGAATATCATTTTTATTGATTTTGACAATTTTGTTTGGTACTTCATTCAATTTTTGCTCCCACTTGTTTGCAGATATAACAACACCTTCAAGTGTTTTTTGTATTAATGTGTCTTCCTGTGCATGGATACAGCATGATGCATACAGCAATGCTGCAAGCACTAAAGTTTTTCTCATTAGTTATTTGTAATTACAGTTTATTAATAAAAAAATTTTCCTAAGCATGATATGGTCATCAAGCTTGCGGTGGAGGGGTGAGAATATTTATAAATGGAGAAGACATATGCTGAAGGATAAGCGGACGATATTCAATTATAGTAAGATCAGTAATCAGCGAATTTGCATCATCCTCTATGAATGCAGACTCTAATAATTGAAAAAGTGACGATAACAGCTGGTTATCTTCGTTATTTTTTTCAGTCGTGTCTTTGTATTTTTTTACCAGATTGGTTTCCTCTTCATCATAGAGGCCGGTAAACGTGTATATGCCGTTTTCCAGTTTTTTAGTTTGAATGTCGAACATATGCTCATTCACCCATATTTCATGATCATCCATCCACACCACTTCTTTTTCATTGATGGTGATTGTTTGCAACAGAGATGTTTCCAGTTTTTCTTTCATTTCGTGCCAAATCATCTGCTGCTTTAATAGAAAAAAAACGGTGAATAACACAGGCATTAAGCCAGTGAGTAAGAATATAAAGACCGATATTTTTTTTACAGTTGTTATGATTTTTTTGGTTGTTCCGGTCGTTTAGGACGTATAAGACTGTCTGCAGGTAATGTTTGTTTCATTTCGTCCATTATTGATTGTGCCCAGTCAGTAAGCTTTGCCTTTTCATTATCAGTTAATATCGCATCCTTATGTATCCATGTATAGCTATCAAGGGGCATTCCACCTTCTTTCACTTGTTCTACTATTTCTTCCATTTTGTGATACCTGAGCCATGAGGGTTTTGCACCAAGGGAATCAAGGTTTAAATGTCTCTTTCCATCCACCACATGACTATTCAACCACCAATCCACCGGTTGTATTTTGCTGTACCAGGGATACACAGTATTATTTGTATGACAATCATCACATGCTTTTTTCAAAATTACTTTTACATCATCAGGAACAGCATGCAGCTTTGCTATTGCTTTGGACTGATCACCTTGTTGAATATTTTTTTTGGGATGAAAAAACTGAATAGCAATAAGAACAATCAGCAATAGCCAGCCGATGGTTTTAAAAACTTTCTTCATGTAGTAGCTTTATGGCTGCTAAATTAACACTTCTCCAGTCATTTCCTTGGGGATTGGTAATTGCATCATAGTAAGTATCGTTGGGGAAATGTCACCTAGCTTTCCCGGTTTAATTTTGCCTTTCCACTCTTTATCAACTATAAAAAATGGTACAGGGTTCATTGTGTGAGCGGTATTTGGGGATCCGTCTTCATTGATCATATAATCTGAATTACCATGATCGGCAGTAAGAAAAGTGGTATAACCATTTTCTAATCCTGTTGTAACAACTTCTGATACGCATTTATCAACCGTTTCTACAGCTTTAATTGCAGCTTCCCAGATACCTGTATGGCCAACCATATCGGCATTCGCATAGTTAAGGCAAATAAAATCTGCGGTCTTATTTTTTATTTCAGGTAATAATGCATTGGTTACTTCAAAAGCACTCATCTCAGGTTGCAGATCATAAGTGGCAACTTTTGGCGAGGCGATCATAATTCTTTTTTCACCATCAAAAGGTTTTTCTCTTCCCCCGCTAAAGAAAAAACTTACATGCGGATATTTTTCCGTTTCTGCTATACGAATTTGTTTCAATCCATGCTGTTCCAAAATTTCACCGAGAGTATTATTCAAATTATCTGTTTCGAAAACTACATTGACATCTTTGTAAGTTTTATCATATTCAGTCATGGTGGTGTAGTTCAGTGAAAGCTTTTTCATATCATGATCGGGCAGATCCATTTGCGTAAGCACCTGTGTTATTTCGCGACAACGGTCAGTACGGAAATTAAAACAGATAACAACATCACCATCGTTTATTTTCGCAAGTGGTTGCTGATCTTCTGCAATAATTACAGTTGGTTTTATAAATTCATCAGTTACATTCTTATTATAAGAATTTTCAACTGCTTCAATTGCATCAGTTGCTTTTTCACCAAGACCATTCACCAAGGCATCATAAGCAAGCTTGATCCTTTCCCATCTTTTATCCCTGTCCATTGCATAATAACGGCCGCTAACCGAAGCAATTTTTCCAACCGAGTTATTTAAATGTTCCTGCAATTCTTTAATAAAGCCTAAGCCACTTTTTGGGTCACAATCACGACCATCAGTAAATGCATGAATAAAGACCTCGCTTAATTTTTCTTTTTTGCAAGCGTCAGTTATTGCTTTTAAATGATCTATATGTGAATGCACGCCACCATTGCTTACTAATCCTAAAAGATGAAATGGCTTATTATTCTTTTTTGCAAAGCGGATAGCGTTTAGTAGTATTTCATTTTTGGCAAGAGAACCGTCGCGGACTGCTACATTAATGCGCTGCAATTCCTGGTAAACAATGCGACCAGCGCCAAGGTTTAAATGACCCACTTCTGAATTACCCATTTGGCCGTCTGGCAGGCCCACAGCTTCTCCGCAAGTAATTAGTGTTGTATTTGGGTACTTTGAATAAAGCGACGAAACAAATGGCGTTTTGGCATTTTGAATTGCATCAGCCGATGCCACCTTTCCAAGCCCCCATCCGTCCATTATGATCAGAATTACTTTCTTTGCAACCATTATAGGAATTTAACAATGAGGAATACGTTCATTTTCAATGTAAAAATGGCAACAAAGCTAAGTGTTTTAACGTAACTACTCTGTAATCCCATTGGCATGTAGTAACTTAGCTTTTGGAAATGAAGTGACGGACTGTGGCATGTTTTTCGATTAACTACTATGAAAACTAAATAATATGAAAAGAACGCTACTCTTATTACCTGTTTTTTTTATCGCTATTTCTTCGTTTACCCAGACAGGAATAGATGATGTGATCTCTGCTATGAAAAGCGGGAATGCTTCAGGCATTACAAAGTATTTTGATAGCTACGTTGACATTACAATGCCTGATAAAAGCAGCAATTATAGCAAGAGCCAGGGTGAACTTATTATCAAAGATTTTTTTACCAATAGTGGGGTAAAAAACTTTGATGTAAAACATAAGGGCAATAATGATAATGGCGATTATTGTATTGGTACACTTCAAACTAAAAATGGAAGTTACCGGACTACAGTATATATGCGGTTAAAAGGCAACAAACAAGTGATACAGGATATTCGAATTCAACAATTATAAAACTTTGAGTATATTTTTAAAAGCCCTGCCCATTTTGTGGCGGGGCTTTTCTAGTTTTGGACGATGGAATTCAATAAACCGTTTTATCACTTGATCGATGAAGCGCTTACAGAAGATGTTGGCGAAGGAGATCATTCAACTTTAAGTTGTATACCTGAGGATACCAGGGGGAAAGCGATTCTAAAAATCAAACAGGATGGCATACTTGCAGGGGTTGAAGTGGCAGAAAAAATTTTTCGATATAAAGATCCCAGTGCAATCTTTACGACATTAAAAAAAGATGGAGAAATGATGAAGGCCGGGGAAATGGCTTTTGAAGTGGAAGCGTCAGTTCATACCATATTGCAATGTGAAAGACTTGTGTTGAATTGCATACAACGAATGAGTGGGATCGCAACATTGACCCGTCAGTATGTTGACCGTTTATATGGTCATAAAACAAAATTGCTTGATACAAGAAAAACGACTCCAAATTTTCGACTGTTAGAAAAGGAAGCTGTGAAAATAGGTGGTGGGATAAATCATCGTTTCGGATTGTATGATATGATCATGCTGAAGGATAATCATATTGCTTATTGTGGAGGAGTTGAAAATGCGATCAATGAAGCCTGGAAATATTTGCAGAAAAATAACCTGGACCTTAAAATTGAAATAGAAGCAAGAAATCTTGAAGATGTTCAAAATGTGATTGCAGTAGGGAAAGGAAAAGTGTTACGGATCATGCTGGATAATTTTACACCAGAGCAAATTACAGAAGCATTGAAATTGATCGGTGAAGATTTTGAAACAGAAGCTAGTGGAGGTATTAACCTGGATAATATTGAAAATTATGCGGCGTCAGGAGTTGATTATGTAAGTGTGGGGGCATTGATACACCAGGCAAGGAGCCTGGATCTTAGTTTAAAAGCAGTAATAATTTAAACAATGAGCAAAAAAAATAAGCCCGATAGCCGTGGATTTGTATTTAGCACGGACCCCAATTTTAAATTTGAAGAAGAACATCATTCCAATGAAACATTATTGCCGGCTCAACAAAAACTAAAAGTAAGATTAGATACAAAACACAGAGCAGGCAAGGCCGTGACACTGGTAGAAGGTTTTATTGGCAAAGAAGATGATCTCCAAGATCTGGGAAAAAAATTAAAATCATTTTGTGGTACCGGCGGTTCTGCAAAAGATGGTGAAATAATTATACAGGGAGATCAAAGAGAGAAAGTGATACAATGGTTTGGAAAGAATGGATATAAAAATGTAAAGAAAATTTAAGAATCTTTATTCTGTGGTTGGTTCATCATTATTCATAAAATAACTCAACGCTCTGCTTGGGCATCTTTTTACTTTTGCAACAATTTTTTCTGTTGTCGAACCTTCCGGAGTTATCCAGGGTTTTTCTTTTGCTGTAAAAACTTCAGGCAAACCGCGGACACATCTGCCGGAATGAATACAAAGTTTCGGCTTCCATACAATAGTTACTTCGCCATTAGAATATTTATATTTTTTTGGCGTCATAAGTAAAATTAATATTTTCTTTCTTCGATCGAATCAAGAATAGTACAATAGCTAATGTAACGATGAACATTTATTTTTTCTTCTTCTACGGCTTTCTTTATGGCACAGTTTGGTTCGTTTATGTGCTGGCAGTTGTTGAACTGGCAATCATTAAGCCGGCTTCTCATCTCCGGAAAATAATGTGATAGTTCTGGTTTTAAAATATCAACTAATCCAAACTCTCTCATTCCTGGTGTGTCAATTATTTTGCCACCAAGGGGAAGATCAAACATTTCTGCAAAAGTTGTTGTGTGCAAACCTTTGCCACTCCATCCGCTTACATCCTGCGTTTTAAGTTCCAATTGGGGACAAATAATATTTATAAAGGAAGATTTACCAACGCCGCTATGTCCACTCAACAACGATATTTTATCTTTTAAAAGATCTTGCACAGTTTCAATCCCCATTCCTTTTTCAACACTTACAAGAAAAGTTTTATAACCTATTTCTTCATACATCTGTTTCCATTCAAAAAATTTTTCATCTTCTTTTTTCTTATGCAGGTCAGCTTTATTAAAGACAATTGCTGCAGGTACATGATACATTTCACAGGCAACCAAAAACCGATCAATAAATCCCTGCGAAGTTCTTGGTTCTTTTAAGGTTGCAAATAAAACAGATTGATCAAGGTTGGCGGCAATAATATGATGCTGGTATTTCTGCCTTGGTGATTGCCTGTTCACATAATTCCTGCGGGCAAGAATTTCATTAATGATAGCGGTATTCTCTATTTCACTTTCAAGTTCAATATTCACTTCATCGCCAACGGCTACAGGATTGGTAGACGTGATTCCGTCGATTTTAAAGATCCCTTTAATACGGGCATTATATGTTCGGCCAGCCTGATTTTTGACCGTGTACCAGCTTCCTGTGGATTTATAGACGAGTGCCCGCATAGAATGAGACCGAATTTTTAGAATTTAAAGGATTTGTGGGAAAGATAGCAACAAATTGACTCCTTTATAAAATTTATGGTAGGGCAAATACGTTATTGAGAGATGGTTTTTACGACACTTAAAGTCCAAAACATTGATTATTTTTCAAAATTAAAATTCAGAACTATGAATAAGCTCGCCTTTTTTGCAATACTTTGTTTTACTGCCTTAACTTT
>Ga0193738_1000132_pt1 | contig 48195 bp, 63 predicted proteins | sample L2a1metaG_FD_144927 | JGI IMG/M metagenome (GOLD analysis project Ga0193738, IMG submission 144927) | Soil microbial communities from a riparian zone of the East river system, Colorado, United States - L2a1 | ecosystem: Environmental > Terrestrial > Soil > Riparian zone | place: USA: East River... | reverse complement strand
GGCACCGCCGTGCCCTCGTACTTCGCCTTCCACAGATTGGCGAAGTCGCCAGCGGTCATGTCAGTGCGGCCAGCGTTGCCGGTGATCGCGCTCGACGGGTCTTTGTAGAACGCCCGCAAGACCTCCGTCGCCGGACGGCCAGGGTTCGACAGCAGGGCTGGACCGCCAGCGCTGCCCTGTTGGTGCGTCAAATACACTTCCCAAGGTTGTGGCTCGCGTCCGAGCTTGTGGCGCAAGGTCGCCTGATTGTCGCGCATGAAGCGCGCCCCGGCGTCGACGTTGGCCACGGGGTCGAGCGGATCTTGACCAGCGCCGTACTGGTCCCACGCGCCACCGGGCTTGGTGAGGAACTGATAGACGCCACGCGCCGAGCTGTTCGGGTTTGCAGCCAGCGGGTTCATGCCGCTCTCGATCTGCGCGATGCGCAGCATCATGTCCGGCGACAAGTTGTATCTTGCGGCCGCTTCGCGAATGATCGCGGACAGATCGGCCATGCGGCCATCCGTAAGGGTCAAAAAAGCCCGAAGCCGGGGGGTCTTCCGGGTTGGGGGGCAACGCCCCGCGACTTCGGGAACACACAGGTTGCGGGTGAACGCCACGAACTCCCGCGCGATGAGGCTAACACACCCCGCAAAAAGCACAACACCCATGTTTCACGTGAAACATTTGGAACTTAGGTGTTCAGGAAGCCCCTGTGCGCGTGGGAGAATGCTCGAAGTGAGTAAAATGGGCGAAAACGCCCCGAAAACACACAAAAGACGGACAAGAGGGGCCTGGAACAGCGAAAAAGTGGCTCGAAAAGCCTACTTTTGACGATTTTTGAAATTTAGCGCCGGGGGGTTGGCCGATTGCTGCTCGCCGCGCGCGGGGGGTGCCGGGGGCTGGGGCCGGGCATGGGCCGGGGCCGGTCTTTCCCTGTCTTTTCAATAGCTTAACAGACATAAAAGACGCAACGCATTAGGCGCTGGCGCTAGGCCACGGATCGGATGTGCCTTATCAGGGCCGATCTAGTCGAGCACACTCAAGCCGTTAGCTTGCGCTGGCGCGTCATGTGGCGCGGGAATCTCTAGATCGGTCACGGGCTTAGCTCTCGCGAATAGTTCGGTCTCCAGACGCTCGACTAGCGCACGCAACTCTCGCGCTGGCATGTCGCTTAGGCTCTCCACCGGCCGCGCCAGCGCCAGCGCGGCATGCGAGACCAATCCGACCCGGTCTAACAGGTCCGATGCTGCCAATCTTCGGACCGCCGGAGGCGTCGCGGAATCCGTCATGAGGGATTCTAAAACTCCTAACGCACGCGGCGCGATGCTGAGGAGTCGCGACGCCAGCGCGTCCCGTGCGGCGCGTTGAATCCGGAGGTCCGCCGTTGTCGCGGCCGGTAAACCGGACTCCCGTTCTGCCTTCGACGGACTCCCGGTTTCAATCCACACGCTGACAAAAACGCGTTGCGCTGCCGATAGGTTCGCCATGCGGCGGACCATAGCAGAACGACAGTAAAGACGCACGCTTGCCTTGTCGGGAATTGTGTGCTTTAACCCGTGACGGCCACACAGGTCTCACAAAGCGAAACACCTAAACCACTGAAAACACAGGATAAATAAAATGTCTCGAACGCCAACAATGTCCACAACTGAGCTAGAGTCGCTACTCGGTCCGCGCGGATCGTTAGTTGTAACCAGCGACAATCGCCCCACCGCGCGGAAATGGCTCACGGCGCAAGGACTGCCTTCGCTATTCGTTGGCGGTCTCGCAATGCGAGCCATTGCCGGTGCTTACAACGAGACTGACGGCAAGGCGCTGGAACGCCTCCGCACCCAGGCCGCTGACGCTGCGATTGACGCGGACGACAATAGCGCACCGGACGAACACAACGACTCGCCGCGTCCCGCTCCCGCTCCCGCTCCCGCTCCGGCCGCTGGCGACCAAGCGGCCGCGCTTGAAGCCTTGCGCGTTCTAATCGGTGGACGCGGCGGATTAGACGCTGACGCGGTCCGCGCCATTGTCCGGGACGAATTGCCGAACCTTATTCCCGTGACACGCTTGGAGATTAAAACTCCGAACGAAATTAAAGACCACGGTCCGGCCGCGCGTCACAAATCATTGCCCGCGTTAATCACGATACTCTCTCAGAAGATTCCGGCCGCGCTAGTCGGACCGGCCGGTTCCGGTAAGACCACGGCCGCAGAGCAAGCGGCCGCTGCGTTGAATATCCCTTTTTATATTCAGGGCGCAGTTCAAGGCGCACACGAGTTGCTCGGCTTTGTGGACGCACATGGTCGTTATCAATCGACTCCGTTCCGGCAAGCGTTCGAACACGGCGGCACAATCTGTCTGGATGAGTTGGACGCTGGCGACTCGGCTGGAGTCCTTGTGTGCAATAGCGCGCTGGCGAATGGTTGCATGCCTTTCCCCGACACCGTGAAACCCGTGCCGCGCCACGCTGACTTTAACGTGGTCGCTTGCCTTAATACTTACGGCAATGGCGCGGATCGTATTTACGTTGGCCGCAATCAATTAGACGGCGCGACACTAGATCGTTTTGCGTTCCTCAATTGGGGATATGACGAACGGCTCGAACGCACCATTGCCGGTGACGACTCATGGTGCGAACGCGTTCAAGCGTTGCGCGCTGGCGCTGCGAAAGAAAAGGCGCGCGTCGTGATTTCACCGCGCGCTTCAATCTTTGGTGCGCGTCTTTTGGCGGCCGGTATGACGCGGTCCGCCGTCGAGGAACTGACAGTGTGGAAAGGCGTGGACTCCGATTTGCGCCGCCGCATTGAATCGTCCGCCGCGATCTAAGGGACAATGAACATGGCAAAGCAAACAATCGAACGCCGTGGCGACGCGCCGACACTAGCCGACACAATCCCGACTCCGACGCACAAGCGCGCGTTTCTGTCTTATTGGTCGACTCCGGAAGCGCTCGCAACGCACGTTGCGGGCATGGGTCAAGGTGCCGCAAATTGGCACCGTGGCGCATGGGAAAACGACTCCGCGTTCGCTGGCACGCGTAACATGGCAGAGGCAATCGACCTTTGCCGCACGGGCTGGCCTGAAGGCGCGGACCGTGCGTCGCGCTTGCGGGACCGTATCAACGCGGCGCACCCCACCGGACCGCGCGTGGTGCGATGGGACGTTGCAGGCGCGATTGCCAGCGTACCGCGCGCACTAGCAGGAAACCCGCTGGCCATGCGGCGCGTCGACTCCGCACGTTTGCGTCGCAAACCTATTGTGACCCTGCTTTCCGATATGACCGCGAACGGCAATATCAACGCGGCGACAATCACTAATCGCGCGGCCGTTGTGGCGGCCGTGGTCGACGCCATAGAGGCGGCCGGGTTTGCTTGTGAGGTAATAACCTTCGAGCAATCCACGCGGAATGATTTGGCGCAAATTGTCGCTTGCACCGTAAAGGAGTCGAGCGCTCCGGCCGATATCGGCCGCCTTGCGTTCGCGCTTGGCCACGCGTCTTTTTTCCGCCGCTTGGCTTGGGCTGCTTTTACTATTGAAAGGTGCACGGCGGACCTTGGCAGCGGACTCGGCAGCGCTGCCACGATTAACGAAAAGACCGCCAATGAACGCGGCGCGTATGTGCTGCCAAGCGCTGGCGCGAACGAACACGCGTTTAAGACAGAAGACAACGCCGCGACGCACGGGCTGGCATTCCTAATCGCGTCCCTGCGAAAGCAGGATTGTCCCGCATTCCCTCGCAACGTTGAGGAGGCGGCATAATGACCCGGAAACAACGCGCTCGCCGCAGCGCCATTATTGCCGAATTGTGCCGTCTATCCCGCAACGGCTGGCGCGACGCTAAACCCGTCGACTATTTGCCGCTGGAAGCCGAATTGCGAGCCATAGAGAACGCCGCATGATTGCAGCCTATGCCGCGTGCCACGGCGCGCGGCATAAGCGGCAATCCTGCCGGACACGAGAGAACGCCAAATGACAAATCTAGGAAACCTAACGGACGTTATGCTGCGGCTCGCAGATATCAACGCGCAATTCTTAAAGACCGTTGGCGCGGGCGATGATTTGCCCGCGATGATCATTATCGCGCCACGCGACAAGCCCGATGAAAACCTTGCAATCCTGCCGATCGACTCCATTGCGTCGCCACGCGTTCGCGCCGCGATTGCCGATGCATTGTTGACCGTGACATGCCTTGAAGGCCACATGATTGAACAGCGCCTAGACGACAAAGGCGCGTGGCCAACACATGACACGGCGGCCGATCATCCAGACGCACGCCGCTGTATGGTCTATCTCGCACAGGCGAGGGACGGGACACGCGCATGCGGAGTCCAGTACATCCTCAAGCCCGAACACGGAAACGCGACCCTTGCGCCTCTAAAGGTCCTTAACCATCACAACGTGGCGCTAGTCGACTCCGACCTTGCCGACATGACTCGGCCGGGCAATCGCGCGCCGCGTGCGTTCCACTAGTGGCGTCATTTGTGTTGCTGATATTACCGCGCGCTGGCGCGGTAATATTGGCGCTAATCCTAATCTCGCTTATCGCTTTAACCTGAAAGGAAACGCCAATGTCGGAACCAAACGTTGCAGTAATCGCGAGCCGCATAGGGTATGGGACACGATTAACGTATCGCGTTGTTTACCTTGTTAAAACACCTGATGACCACGTTCCGATTGTTGGCGTTCCGGCGGAACGAGAACACGTCGGACCAAATAGCACGTGGTTCAAACAGTACAGCCGCAGAGCCGACGCTTTCGCGGCCGCTCGCGCGATACCGAACGCAATCGTTGACACTCGCTTGTGGTGTACGGCGCGACGCGTTGTTGACGCAGTCATCCCAATTTCACAATGAGGAAACGCCATATGGCACACACAATTTGGACTAGATCAACGGAAGATGCATTTTGGTACGCTTTAGGAAGCGTACCACCAACGTACCGCGCCTACGGCGGTTTTATATCGGGCGAGCCTTATGACCATGACGCACAAGGTCAACCGCGATTCCACGCCTACATGGAACGGCCTGAAGGTGTATTTTGGAAATCAACCGCGCCCGTGACGCTCGCAGAGTTTAAGACCACCGTCATGGCCTACATTGGAGAAGACTCCGAATAACCGCGTTCCTGTGAGACTTGCCGGGGCATGTTGCCCCGGTTTTTTTTGTCAGTAATCCTCCAGGCGGATTCGTGACAGTCTTTTATCCTGGCGCATCCTGGCGCGACCTGGCGCGGGTCTTTTACCGCCGCGCCCAGCGGGTCCGCGTCCCCCGCACGGGGGGCGGCCCGCGCAGCTCCCGCCCAAACTCAAATCTTATATTTTAAGGGGTTCCAAAATTTCACTGAGAATTTCCAGCGAACTTTTCAAATCCGGCCCAGCTTTTTGATTTTCAATTCCGGCATTCAAGATGGAAAGACAGATCTCCCGCACCATGTTCAGGCGATACGATTTCCGCGATACGTACCGCTTACAGACCGGCCACCCCTCGATTTGTGCCACCACCCCATCCTTGATACCCGCATCATTTCAGTCGCCTGCCACCATGCTTCCGGCTTGGCACCATCCAGCTCCAGCAGCTCGATCCGCTCCGTCCCCGGTCTATCGAGGACGGCCGTCCGCAATGCCTCACCCCATCGATTCAGCCGGTACAGCCACTTTGGCTCCGGGAACTCGCCACGCCGCGACATCGCCACCAACTCACGCGGACACCAGACCAGCCACGGGTCGCCTTGCCATGCCGGGTTCAAAGCCCGATCCACGAACAGCTTGGTCGCCCACTTCGCGCCGCGATCAAACGGCTTCTGCACCCCGGTGATCTGCTGCATCACCTTGCTGCCGTACCAACGTCCCGGTTCCATCTGCGTCAGGATCGTCACCCATTGCGCATCCCGCTGTGCCGTGTCTTTCGGCCCAGCCCGCCGTGGCGTCCATGTACGGGCTTCCCTGCGCGCCTGTTCGGCCTTCAACCGATCCCCGCGCTGTCGCTCCAGCACCGCTCGGCGCTTGCGTTGCCGCTCCTGTTCCAGCACCGCCTTTTCCAGCCGCTCCAACATTGGCCTTCGCTTGCCGGACCGGCGCGCGGAAATCTCGGCACGCTCCTGTCTTTCCGCCAGCCGCAGTCTGTTCAAGGCGATCAGCTCCTCGATCATCCCCACGCTTAATTCTCCCTGCTCGCCCTTCGAGCGCGGCAAGTGCGTGTCCTATAGACACGCACACTCTTGCCGCGCCTCGAATAAGAGGGTTTTCTGCTTTGCCGCGCTTTGCCGCGCTTTGCCGCGCTTGGCCGTAACGTGTTGGTTCTACACTTATATTTGCGATTCATCGTTTCTGCCGCGCTTTGCCGCGCTTGACGCGGTTGCAGCGGCAACAAATTACCAGCGCGGCAAAGCCTCTGCCGCGCTTTTGCGGGAGTTGTGAGTGGTCTTTTTTAATCCTCGTCGTCATTTTCGAGGTCTTCGAGGTCATCGACAACACCGTCGCGTGGCTCCAGATGGCCTTCGCTCCGCAGCCGGGAAATAGCCTTTCGCATGGTGCTGCCTGACCATCGGCTCATCGGGTTCTCGGGGTCGTGGTCTTTCAGCCATGCCGAGAGACCAACCGCTTTCACGTCGTGAACGGGCTGGCTGGCCGCGATGGCCCAGCGTCGGACGGTCTCGAATACCGCCGTGTCGGCCGGGGTCATCTGCACATCGAATTCCGCCCCGGCGTCCTCCGACCACGCCACCACGCAGCTCGACAGGTCTGTGCCGTCTTTTGACGGTCCAAGATCCAGGATCTCCAGCGCGAACCAGCTTGAGTTCGCCGGGATCTCGATGTTGCGTTGCTTGGTCACCGTCAGACACCGCCGTGCGCCCGGTCTGCCGCCCTGTGGTGCGCGGATCGCGATGGCCGTGTCGACGGCACCGAGCAACGAGCTATGGCCGCGCATGCCCTTGGCTTCGTCTTTGCCGGGGTGATGGACGGGGACCACCGTGCAGCCGGTCTTCTTCTGCACGACCTTTGCGTTCCACAGGAACGCCTGCATGTGCTCCGTGTCATTGCCGCCCGCGAGCGTCTCCGACAGCGTGTCGATCACCACCATAAGAAACTTTATGCCAAGCTCGACCGAGCGCAGCTCGATCAGCTTCGCCAGCCGGACCGCGTCGAATTCGCCGGTCCTGAAATCCACCGGGTATCTCAAAAGACGAAGATGTGGGTTCTCGATTCCGAACTTCGTCTGCAATGCTAGCAAGCGCGTGCGGATGCCGGGTCCGCCTTCCGCCGCCACGTACAGCACCGCCCCTTGTGTTGTTGGCCGCCCGTCGAATGGGCGTCCAGTCGAGACGCAGTGCGCGAGGTCCAGCGCCACGAACGTCTTGGCGGCACCGGGTGGCCCGTAGATCGCGCACAGCTCGCCTTGTCCGATCAGGTCTTTTACCAGGGGCGTCGCCTGGTGGTCTTTTGCGGCTGCGGCCGCGTCTTCAAAGCTCTCGTCGACGAGTGGGTCTCGACCGCTGTGGCCCAGCCCGGTGGCCTCGCCGTCACCACCCCCCGGCGTCGGATCTTTCTGTCCGTTGGTGTGAGTTGAGGGCTGTCCCTCACGTTTCACAACACCGAACTCAAGCAAAGGGTCTTTCGCGCCCGGCGCGTTCTGTCCGTAATGGTAAGCATTGCTGACTTTTTCGCGCAGCGCGTCGAACGCCCACGGCGGGATCGCCTTCTCCTCGTTCCAGTGCGCCAGCATCAGCTCCAGCGTCTCCGGCTCGCTGGTGCCGAGGTCTTTGCAGTGCGCCGCGACTTGGTAGGTGGTCTGGTCTCCTCGTGATCCCTCGATGGCTTCCGGCGCTTCGTTGATCAGCCAGCGTTTTGTTCGCTCGATGGCGTCCGGCCGGTCGAGTTCGCCTAATGGGAGCTTGTCGTGGGTCTTGTCTGGACCGGCTGGCTTCGCCGCCAGCTTGATGAACTCAGGCGGAAACGGCGCTGGCTCTCTGTCTTCGCCAATCCATTTGTATTCGACGCCGTCGACGATGCTGGAGGGTCCGACCACGTAGCCACGCGCGCCTCTGACGTCGACGTTGATCGCGATGCGAGACACGCTGTTAGGGATCAGCAGATTCGAGTCGGCCCAATAGTATTTGTGGATACCGTGCGGTGTCTGCACCGTCTCGGTGTCGGCGTGCCCGAGGATCTCGTGCAGGAACAGCGCCTTGTTGCCGAGCTGTCCGTCTTTCATGTCGTAGTCGACGACGATCAGCACTTTGACGATGGCCGCTGCGCCGTTGGTGAGTCGCAGTCTTAAACCCGTCGCGATGCCGATGTTGTAGTCGCGAGCGCGCCACCACTTCTCGATCTGTTTCGCATCGGTAGTGGCGCGCTCCGGCCACCCGTCTATTGCTGGTGTCTTGCCACCGGGAATGAGCGGGAAGATCCATCGGCCTCGTGCTGCGAGTGCGAGGGCTGTTTGGCCGCGCACGGTGAGAAAATTGTTTCCGGTGGGTGACAGCATGATCGCGGACCGCCCCTAGATCGGTAGCGAAAACCTGAATCGCATCAGTGCGCTAAGTAAAAAGACCGCTGGCATTCCGGCGTATTTGACGGTGCGTCAGAGGGCGTTGACACTGAACCTCTCTAATGTTTAATGTCAAGGCTCACCGTTCTCACACAGCACGTATTTTTCCCGACACGTGAGGTTTGGGTCGCCAATGACGACAATGAAAAGACCGCGAGTGATGGATCGTCGTGTCGTGCTGGCACGCGTGAAGGAAGCCGTGAACAACGGGTTCTCTGCGACGCGGCTCGGCTATCTGGCGTCTGGCGATCCGCTGTTCGTGCGCAAGCTGCGCGACGGTCATCCGTTCAAGATCACCACCCTGTGGCGGGCCTACGAGACGATCTGCGAGTTCGACAAGCCGCGCTATGCGTGGGTCGCTCAGGGTCGCCGCAAGTCGAACAAGACGCGCAAGAACGCGGTGCTGCGACAGAAGCCGCGACACAACGAACAGGATTCAGTTTGACTTTCGAGTCGTGTTTGGTTCTGCGTGAGAACGCCAAGGTCTGTCTCCAAATCAAGGAGAGCCGCGTGGCCAGTAAAAGCATTCTCTGTCTCGACCTTGGGTCGACCACCGGCTGGGCACTTCTCACGTGCTCCGCAGCCGGTTTTAACATGGTCTCCGGTAATTGGGATTTCCGGCCCGGCCGCTTCGACGGCGCTGGTCTGCGCTACGTCCGCTTCCGCAAACAGCTCCTCGAAGTGTTGGACTCAGGCGAGGTCGACCGTGTCTATTTCGAGGAAGTCCGGCGGCATATTGGCGCAGACGCGGCGCGAGTCTATGGCGCGTTGTTCGGCGTGGTGACGGGTCTGTGTGAGGAATTCGCGATCCCGTATGAGGGAATACCCGTGGGCACGATCAAGCGCGCGTGGACCGGCAAAGGCAATGCATCGAAGGAGCTGATGATCGAACAGGCGCGCTCGCGCGGTTACCCCGTTACCGACGACAACGAAGCCGACGCCATCGCGCTGGCGCACTACGCGCACACCCGCGACAGCGATCTGTGTGGGGATGTGGTGGAAAAAGACCGATACACAGGCGTTCTCTCATAGCAGGGGGCGCTGTTTTGCATGGCTGAGCTGTTGGGATTGTTGAGCAATGAATAAAAGACCCCACACCAAACGCGACAAGCCGGTGGCTCGCCCGGTCGATCCCGCCGATGTCTGGGACGACGCGACCGCCGAGAAAGCAGCCGTCGCGATGGCGGCGTGGCTGAAGGGGTCTTTGCACCTGTCGCGACCGATCTCGTCGCTGACCAAGACCGAAATGAAGAACCTCGCGCTGGTCGCGAACCACACGTGGATCGTCGAAATGTCGCGCCGCGCGGATGGTGCTGCTGTCGAGATCGATATCAAGCCTTTGAGCGCCCTGCTGGCGTAACCGGAGAGACCAACGATGCAGATGACCCTGACGATTGCGGCGGAAAGCCCGGCCGAAATGGCGACCGTGCTGCAAGCCCTGCAAGGCGCTGGCGTGACGTCAGCGGTGACGCTGAAGACCAACGCGGCGCATGACGAGACCAAGGTGGCGACGCCGGAGACCGCACCAGCGACGTCGCCAGCGCCACGGCGTGGCCGCCCGCCCAAGGTCGATCCTTCGGCCAGCCAAGCCGAGCGGACCGAGGCTGTCGAACCGAAGACCGCCAAGCTCGCGGTGGTGCCGAAGGAAGATCCCAAGCCGGAGCCGAAGCCCGAGCCGCCGCCGAAAAAAGACGTCACAATCCTCGACGTCCGCAAGGCGCTCACCGAGTACCTGCAAGCGAACTCCGAGGTCGCCGCTGGCGAGCTGCTCCGCAAGCACGGCCACACCGACCGGCTGTCGCTGCTCGCGCCCGAGCATTTCGAGGCGGTCTATGCCGCCGCCGTGACGCCGGTCGCCAAGACCAGCGCCGTGTTCGATGACGACATTTCACACGTTGGAGCACAATGACATGGCCAAGACATCAAAGACGAAGAAGACACCGACGACAGACCGCGTCGCTGACGGACTGGTTGGGCTGTACGGTTACGCGATGCGGCCGGACGGCAGCGGCATGTGGGAAGACGGGTTCATCATCCGGCAGCGCATCACGGACGATCTCTACCTTATCGACCTTTACGAATTCGACGAGGTGCCGGGGCCGCGCGACGGCAGCTTGCGGCTGGTGCGGCTGGCTGAACTCGCGGATCTCACGCGTCACCGTCTTTATGACGACGCGGATCGCTTCGACGAAGCAGGCGAACAGATGACCGCCGACTACGAGAAGCGTCAGGGCGCTGCGCCGACACCATGACTGCGCACGCCGTCTTTGCGCCGTCCGCCGCGCACCGCTGGTTCGCCTGTCCGGGATCGATCCGGCTCAGTGCCGACGTGCCATCGGTGTCGTCGGTCTACGCCGAGGAGGGCACTGCGGCGCACAGGCTGATCGAGACCTGTCTTTCGACCGGCAGCGACGCGGACATGCACCTTGGCGGCAAGGTCATGGTGGACAGCGGTGTCGAGTATCCGATCACCGAGGAAATGGTGGAGTCGGTGCAGGTCTTTTTAGACCTGGTGCGCGGCTTTCAAGACGACGGCTACGAGCTGCGCTCCGAAGTGAAGCTCGATCTCAGCCACCTGTGGCCGGGGCAATTCGGCACTGGCGACGCGGTGCTGTTTCATCCCGAGCTAAACGATCTGCATGTGGCGGACTTCAAATACGGCAAAGGCGTCGTGGTGGAGCCGGAGGAGAACCCGCAACTGCTCTCGTACCTCTCCGGTGCCGCGCGTCTGTTTCATAATCACAAGCTCGAACTGGTCACGGCGCACATCGTGCAGCCGCGTATTCCCGGCGAACAGATCAAGAGCTGGCAGACCACGGTTGAGCGGCTCCAGGCATTCGAGACCGAGTTCAAAGCCGCTGCCGAGCTGGCATCGCAACCTAACGCGCCGTTGATCGCCGGGCCGCACTGTCAGTTTTGTCCGGCGGCCGGGATCTGCCCGGCGTTGCGCGACGCGTCTTTGAAAGCGGCGCTAGCCGAGTTCGCGGACGACATCATCGTGTTGCCAGCCGTCGAGAAGCTCACGCCTGCGCAACTTGGGACCATCATGGGCGAGGTCGCGCTGGTCGAAGCGTGGTGCAACGCCGTGCGCGAGCACGCGCTGGCGTCCGCGCTCGATGGCCATATCCCGGACGGCTTCAAGATCGTGTCACGGCGCACCAACCGACGCTGGATCGACGAAGACAAAGCAGCCGGCGCTTTGCGTGCGCTCTACGAGATCGAAGACGCCGCGCTGTTCACGCGCAAGCTGGTCTCTCCGGCGCAAGCCGAGAAGCTGGTCGGCAAGTCCGACGCCAAGGGGCTTGAGGCGCTGGTCACGCGACCACCTGGTGGTGCGATGCTCGCGCCGCTGTCCGATAAGCGCAAGCCGCTGTCTGTGAACGCTGCACAGGAGTTCGCGGAATGATCCAGATTGGTGGACCGATCCCAATTCGAGGCTGGAATTACGACGGCATCACGCACGTGAACCGCAACGGACCGGCATTCATCGCGTCGAAGCACTGGCCCGCGTGGGTGTTCAGCCAATGCCGACGCGAACGGATCGAGACGCGGCTTGCCGAGCTGCGCGCGGCCAATGAAGCCGCGACGAGCTGGGGCGCTGCGGTCGGTGCGCGTTCCGAGGAAATCAAGGATCTGGAACGTCAGCTTCGGAGACTTTGAATGAACAAGCAAACGCTGGAAGCCGCCATTGCTGCCATCACGGCGTTGAAGGGACCGAACTTCAACGTGGCGCTGCTGCTCGTGTCGGGTCACCGACTCGCAGGCAAAGTATTCCTGCCGGTCGGCAACCAAGGCTTTGTTCGTATCGACGTGACGCGGATCGAGGGTGCCAATCTGCGCGATGGCCCGGTGCCGTCGTGGGTCAACCTTGAAGCCATTCAGGTCGTCGCGCTGGATTAAAGACCATGAAGAAACTGCCGATCATTCGTCACGTCCGGTATTTCTGGCTGCTCTACCAAGTGAACCGGCATTACCAGATGTGGGCGAAGTTCGGGATGCTCCCGGTCTACGCCGAGAGTGACTACGCCACGCTCGACCGTGTCTGGCGCGGCGAATGTTGAACCTGTGAACATGAGGACCATGAAAACATGACGACGAATCCCAAATTCAAAGTCTGTGCCGAGACCAAGGCCGGAACGATGCTGCTGCCAGCCGGTCGGCTGTCTTATCCGAACCTGTTCAAAGCTCGCGCGATGGAAGGCGAGCCGGAAGACAAGGCGAAGTTCTCCACGTCGATCATCCTGCCGCCGGACGTCGATCTATCGCTCGCGGTCGCGTGGGTGAACAAGGTCGCCACCGAGGCGTGGGGCAGTAATATCGGCAAGGTGAAGAAGCCGTTCTTGAAGCACGCCGAAAAGACCGACGACGCGGAGCTGGCGGCGGCGTTTCCGGTGCTGATCCGCTGCGGCAGCTCGACGAAGCCGAACGTGATCTTCGCCAACGGCGAGGACTGCACCATTCCAGACGAGGTCTATCCCGGCCGCTGGGCCAGGATCTCGGTGCGCGCTTATACTTGGGAGCACAAGGCCAACGGCCGTGGCGTGTCTTTTGGTCTCTCCAACGTGATGCTGCTGGATCACGACGACCGCATCGGTGGCGGCCGCGCCAAGGTGGAAGACGAGTTCGAGTTCGTCAACGAAGGGGTCACGGGCGACATCAAGAACCCGGACTCAATGTTCAGTTGATGTCCCGGCTTTTCGACATGTGGACGCGTGAACAATCGCTGTTTTCACGCGTCCGAAGTGTCGGGAGAAGCGTGTTGCCTCGCTCAAACACTCAACAGAAGACGCAGGCCATGAGGCTGGTGGTTGTCGAGTCACCCTACGCGGGCAAGACCGACGCGGAGATCGAGGCGAACGTCGCTTACGCGCGGCGTTGTCTAAAAGACTGTCTCGACCGTGGTGAAGCACCTATCGCGTCGCACCTGCTTTACACGCAACCCGGTGTGCTGCGCGACAGCGACCCCGAGCAACGCAAACTTGGCATCGCAGCCGGACTGGCGTGGGCGAAGAACGCCGACGCAATGGTGATCTATCTCGACCGTGGCGTGTCGCAGGGGATGATCAACGCGGTCACCTACGCGGCGACGCACGAGCTGATTGTCGAACATCGCAGATTGGACCCGCCCAAATGACAGACGAAAAAATTATCCCAATGACGCGCGTCTTTGAGACCGGCGCGTCGCGCAACATTGATACCGGCAAGCTCGACTACGAAGGTTTCCTCTCGCCGGAAGTGCTGCGCGCGTTCGCCGTCTACATGGATTTCAACAGACGGATGGCGGACGGCAGCACACGCGCGTCCGACAACTGGCAAAAAGGAATTCCGCTCGACGTCTACATGAAGTCCGGTTCGCGCCACTTCGTCGATTGGTGGCTGGCGCATCGCGATCACCAGACCAGCGAAGGCCGCATCTGGTCGCTGCTGGGCCTGATGTTCAACGTCCAAGGCTATCTGCACGAGTTCATGAAAGAGCACCCGGTCGCGTTGGCGCTGTCTTTGTCGGCGGCGCACGCGCGGCGCGAGAGCGCAGCCAAGAAGGGAGAAACCTAATGTCTTACATGCCATCCGCATCCTACGTCGCACAGGCGCTGTTCAGCGTCGGCGCGGACACCGAATGGGACGACGCGTCCGATGAGGTGAGAGAGTCGCACATGGTGCTGGCGCGTGCCGCCATCGCTGCGGTCGTGAGTTGGCAAGCCGTGCATCGCGGCAACGGTCTCGCCCGCTACTATTTCGAGCGGTCGAACTATGGCTGGTCGATCTACGACCGCAACGCGGGTTCTGCGTCACTCGGCGCAGTCAACGACGCGATCCTCGCGCAAATGATCATCGACGACTTGAACAAGCGCGAAACCAAAAAAGATATGCGGCAGACGCTGAACGAGCTTGTGCCGAAAAGCGACGCGGTGTCGTGAACGACACGTGCGACAAGAAACGTGACTTGTCGTTCGGTATCCCCGACGAAGTTGTTCACTTGTTTGAAAAGTTGGCTTTGTCGCTCGTCGCTCGTGGTTACGAACGCTATTCCGCAGACGCGATTCTGCACCGCATTCGCTGGCACTTCCAAGTCGAGCGAGGGATGCGGGATTTCAAATGTAACAACAATTGGACAGCGCGATTGTCGCGCTGGTTCTTAGACAAATACCCCGTGTTGAACGGGTTTTTTGAAACACGTGCCTCACCGTCGCGTCACGACATGACTGATTACGCTGGTCCTTACGAGAAGCATGAGGCTGCGGAGTGAGCGATTGCCACATCGATTTCGAGACGCGCAGCGTCGTCGATCTGCGCAAGACCGGCGTCTACGTCTACGCCGAGAACCGCACCACCGACGTGTGGTGTGCGGCCTACGCGATAGACGATGGCCCGGTGAAGACGTGGTTTCCGAGAATGTCGTGCCCGCCGGAAATCGTGCAGCACATCGCCAGCGGCGGCGCGATGTGGGCGCACAACGCCGCATTCGAGCGCACCATCTGGGCGCACATTTTGACGCCGCGTTACGGCTGGCCGCTGCCGAAGCTCGCGCAATGGCACTGTACGATGGCGCGGGCCTATGCGATGGCGCTGCCGGGGTCGCTCGACAGCGCAGCGGCGGCGCTGGGGATTGCGGAAGCCAAAGACCCGGTCGGCTACCGCACTATGCTGCGCATGTCCAAGCCGCGCCGCTACAACGAGGACGGATCTCCGGTTTGGTGGGACGATCCGGTGCGCGTCAAGGAGCTGATCGCGTACTGCGTCCAAGACGTGGTGGTGGAACGCGCACTTCACGCCCGGCTCATCGAGCTGCGTCCCCTGGAAAAGACCGTCTGGATACTCGACCAGCTCATCAACGACCGTGGCATCCGCGTCGACCAGGGACTTTGCGCGGCGGCGCGACCGATCATCGAGACGACGCTGAAGAAGCTGAACAGTGAGATCCGCATTGTCTCGAATGGTCTGGTCCCGAGCTGCGACGCGGTCGCCAAGATCGTGGACTTTTGCCAGTACCGTGGCGTCGACGCGGACTCGATTGCGCGCGACGACGTCGGTGAGCTGCTCGCGCGTAAAGACCTTCCCGACGACGTGCGCCGGGTGCTGGAGATCCGCGCCGAGGCGGGCAAGGCCGCCGTCAAGAAGATCGAGGCGCTTCTGCGCGGCTGCTCACGCGACGGCCGCGCCCGTGGACTGCTCGCCTATCACGGCGCTGCCACTGGCCGCTGGGCCGCGCGGCGTTTCCAGCCGCAGAACATCAAGCGGCCAAAAGACAAGGCGCAGGACGAGCTGATCCCCATCGTCATGACCGGATCTGCCAGCGCCGTGGAAATGCTCGCTGGGCCGCCGCTCGAAGTCGTGGGGGACATCCTGCGTGGGATGCTGGTCGCGGCACCAGGCGCGTCTTTTTACGCCGCAGACTTCTCCAACATCGAGGGCAGGGCACTCGCGTGGCTCGCGAACGAGACGTGGAAAGTCAAAGCATTCGAGGTGTTCGATGCCGGGAAGGGTCACGATCTCTATAAACTGGCCTATGCGCGATCATTCGGCACCAAGCCCGAGACTGTCGACGATCACCAGCGGCAGATTGGCAAGGTCATGGAGCTGGCGCTTGGCTTTGGCGGTGGTGTCGGTGCGTTTCAAACGATGGCGAGCGGCTACGGGGTCGACGTCACCGACGAACGCGCCGACGAGCTAAAGCTCGCGTGGCGCGAGGCGCATCCGAACGTCCGGCAGTTCTGGTACGACACCGAAGACGCCGCAATGGGCGCTGTCAGAGCGCCGGGGAGGACCACCCATTGCGGTCTGCTGGCGTTCAAGATGGCCGGGTCTTTTTTGTTTATGCGCCTCCCCGGTGGCCGCGCGCTGACCTATCCGTATCCCAAGCTGGTCGAGACCAAGACGCCGTGGGGCAGTCAGAAACTCTCGTTGACTTATAAGTCAACCGTGAACCCGTCCAACACGCGCCGGATTGTCAAAGATCCCGGCAACTCGTCTAATTGGGCCAGGATCTCAACTTACGGCGGCTCGCTTGTCGAGAATGCCGTGCAGGCGACGGCGCGCGACATCATGGCGGAAGCGATGTTGCGCGTCGAAGCCGCCGGTTATCCGGTGGTGCTCACCGTCCACGACGAAATCGTCAGTGAGACGCGTGACCGCGAGGTCGAAGAATTTCAAATGCTGATGGAGACGCCGCCCGCGTGGGCGGACGGCTTTCCGATTGCCGCCAAGGCGTGGATGGGGCCGCGCTACAAAAAAGACTGATGAAAACGTCATCGCGCGAAAGGGTCAGGCAACTGCACACGGAGATCAGCGTGTTGTGGGTGGCGTGGATGATTCAAATGCAGACCGATAACGAGTGCAATCCTGAGACGCCGGGGAAGCTGTGTTCGGAACCTGAGTGCCGGTGCTTCAACGAAATCAGAAGCTACATCGCAATCGCCAAAGGACGCATGCCGTGATCCTCGTCCGGCGCAAAGTCGTTCTCCAACAGGCGTGGCAGCACGGCGGTGCCGACTACGTCACGCCGCGTTGGGTGCGCTCGCGTCTGCAACGGGAGCCGGACGGTCTTTATCTGCTGCGCCGGTCCGGCAAGCAGCGCCTGGAGCACGGCGATTGGCTGATCCGCAATCTGGATGGCGACCCGACATGGTCGACCAACGAAAGTCTCCATCGTGAGTACGAAGTCATCGAAACCAAGGAGTGAACGCCATGACCGAGACCAATGGAAACGCACTGTTGCCGCAGGACCGTCAAGCCGCTGTCGCGTTGGGGCTAACACAGTATCAGACGGTGGCCGCCGAGCGCGACGCAGCCGTCAAGGACGTCGCCGCATTAAAGACCGACCTGGCTGGGTTCAAAGCGATGTACGAGGCGCAGACGGCGCAGCTCGTCGCGCTGGAGTCGCGCGTCGAGTCCGCCATGTTGACGCGCGACCAGGCGGTGGCAGAGCGGGCGAAATACGAGACGCTGTTCATCGCGGTGCAGGCGCAGCTCCGCGCGTTCGCTATTCCCGCCGCGCCGCTGATCAAAGACGCGTCCGACGCTGACCCGACAGTAGGGACGAAATGACCGGGCGCGATTGGCTCTTTGTCGGATGCGAAGCCGGGCACGACTGGCGCGCCATCGGCGGCATGAATGCGGGGTGTCACGCCAACTGCTCCTGCTCCGCCCCGGTCAAGTTCTGCCGCCGATGTGGCGACTGTGACTATGGTGACAACCCAGAAGCGGAGCAGGTCCGCGTCGATTGCGCCGCCAAGTGGGGCGACCCCAGCGAGCGGTGGGCACCCGAGCCACTCGATGTTTTCCCGACATAAAGGACGACATGACTGATCTTATCCAACGCGCCCGCACGCTAAACCCCGAATATCTCTACGGGGAACTGGTGCATGAATTGGCCAACGAGATCGAGCGGCTGCGTCGTGAGATCGAGCGATTGCACGATGAGTTGTACTACTGGAAACATTGCCCGGCGTTAACCGGCCGAAAAGACGAAACATGATCCACCACGGCACGCTCGCACTCACGGCGCTGGTTGGCGTGACCGTGGCGTTCGCGCCGCGTGAGATCCCTAAACCTGTCGCGCAGTCTGTTGTGATCGCCCCAGAACACCGTTTCGAGACCGCATGGGTCGAGATCGTACAGACCAACGTCGCGCGAAAAGCCAACAAAGAACCGATCCGGATTATCCCGATTCCCGGCCCCACGCCGGTCCGAACCGAGCGCATCGTCGTCGCCGCCGATGTGCCGGTCAGCATGCCGCCTGTCGCTGTATCGCTCGACTCGGACAAGCCGGTGGTGCAGCGCAGGCGGCATGTCGACCGTCGCGGTATCTGCGCACGGCACGGCATGCGGAAGGTGGCCTACGGCAAGCGGTGGCGGTGCCGCAAATGAGCCTGCCAAAAGAGGAAATCTATCTTCTCATTATAGGAACCCTAACCGTGGTCTTTGCCTACGTCCTGATGGCCGTCCTGTTGTGAATTGTGAGATCGTCGTGTATGTCTCAAGATCTCGACGCAACTAAAGGAAACGCCATGTTCCGTATTGAATTCTTTGTTGACGACAAGAAGCTGGGAGCCGCGCTCGTCGCTCTCATGGGCCTCGCGCACGGCCAGCCCAGCGTGCAGCCGGTGGTGAACGCCGTGAAGAACGGCAACGGTCTCGCCGCTGTCTCCAGTGGTGGAGCAGTGACGCGAGTCAAGGATGCGTTGAAGACCATGAAGAAGGGCACGGAGTTGGAAACCAAACAGTTCAAAGAGCTGCTGAAGACACTCGGTATCAACCCCAGCGGCATGAGCTACTACACCAAGCAATTGTCGAAGGGCGGTGTGATCAAGAGGACCGGGGTTCTCCAGAACTCGCGCTACGTGGTGCAGTGATGCAAAAGAAAAAACCAACCAACGGCCACACGTCTAGCCCGGTTTACGGTGCCTATGTCTTCAAAACCAAAGACCCGGCCATCGACGAATTGCGCACCGTGGTCGAAGACCATTTCGGCCATCGCGTGACCTTTAAGGATCTGACGCACATTCACGAGTCTGGCGGGCCGTCTGTCGGGGCCATGCAGGCTTGGTTTTTCGGCGGAACATTGCGTCCGCAAAACCCGACACTGGAAGCAGCGGGTCGCGCGCTTGGTTATGAGCGCGTGTGGCAGCGCATGAGAAAGAACACCAACAAATGAAGTGAGGCGGCGATGATGACACTCAGCTTGCGCCCGATGGTTATCTTTGCTCTCCGGCCAGATGCTCGACCTGAAGACCTTGGCTTTATTCCAACTTTTCTGATCGACAGCGACGCGCGTCCGGTCCGCGAGCAGTTCAACGAGAGATATTGCAGCGGCTGGCGTCCGCAGCCGGGGTTCACCTACGAACCAAAAAAGATGCTGCTTCAGTACCCCGGCGATCCCGATCTGCAACCGCGTATCGGGATCTCGTTCCACGACGAGATCGTTCTGCTGTACGACCACGACGTCGTCGCCATCGTGCAGAAAGACGGCTCCTTTGAAGCGTGCAGAATGGATTGAATGAGCCAGCGCCCGAGTGGCTACGCGCGCCACGAGCGCGACGTCTACGAGACGCCGGGGTGGGTGACGGCCACGCTCCTGGCTGAAGGATTGCGCGAACCAGCGGGCGTCTGGGAGCCAGCAGCGGGCAGCGGAAAAATGCTCCGTGTGTTGCAGCTCCTGTTGCCGATCCGCGTCGTCGGCTCCGACGTTCACACCGGACAGGATTTCCTCGCCAGCGTACTGCCGTCCGGTTGCGACTGCATCGTCACCAACCCGCCTTACAAGTTGGGACCGGAGTTCATCCGCCACGCCCTGTCTTTGTTGCAGCCGGTCGGCGGCCAGCTCGCGTTGCTGTTGCGAACGGACTTCGACCATGCGCGCACGCGTGCCGACTTATTCGCCGGATGTCCGGCGTTCTCCAAGAAGCTCGTCCTGACGAAGCGCATTCGCTGGTTCGAGGACGAGCGTACTGCCAGCCCGTCGTTCAATCACTGTTGGATGCTGTGGGACTGGCAGCATCGCGGACCGCCAACCATCGCGTATGGACCGAAACGATGAGACACAAAATCGAATGGGTGCAACGCGGCGGACCACCGATGAACAAAACAAATCCGGCGCACCCGAACGGTGTCGATCTCGATATCGCGGGCAACGCCAAGGAACGCTGCAAGGTCGATCTGCCGTATCCGACTGTGAAGCTGATTGGTGGACTCATCGTCGAATGCACCGAGTGCGGTCGGCGCGATTACATCACCACGACCGGGCGGCGGGACGATCCCCGCTCTGTCACCATCGCGTGCCAAAAGACGGCGTTATCACGCGGCTGCAAGAATATCCTGTGATGCAACACGACGACGCGCTGGCGTTTTGGGTGATCTACAAAAACCCGAAGGACTGCCCCGGTCGCTACGTGCTGCGCAAGCAGTATGCGACGCGCGAAGGTGTGGTGGTTGACAAGGATTCGTTCGTCGCCATCGAGCCGCAGGAACTGCGTGAGCAGATGCCGCCGGGGTTGGTCAAGATCGGACCGCAGCCCGGTGACGACCCGGTGATCTTGGAGGTCTGGGTGTGAACCAGGGCGAGCAAATCCGCATCCTGCGTATCGGCAACGCGATGCTCCGCGACACCGTCGAGGTGCTGTGTGCTCAGCTCGAACGGGGCGGGCTGCACGACCGGCAACTGGTGGGCATGGCACGCACGTTGCTCCGGGACGAAAAAATAGCCCGGTGTGGGGACACCGGGCCGTAGTGATAGGCGGGGGTAGTTGGACAGAGCCGGGTGTACCGGCAACAGCGCGAGCATAGCACATGCGCAAGACGCTGCCCGAGAAACTTGAAGCCGGGCGCATGCGTCGCGGCCCACAGGCGAGCAAGCCCGAGTGGGGGGCCTACGGCGCGTTCGTCGTGATGGGTCCAACCGGCCGCGAGCTGCACATCATCGCCAGCGGTGGCGATGACGACGACGAGGACGCTCAAGGCTGGGAGCACGTCAGCGTTTCGCTGGAGGGTCGTCCACCGAACTGGACCGAAATGTGCTTCGTCAAAAATCTGTTCTGGGAGGACGAGGAGACGGTCCTCCAGTTCCATCCCCCGAAGTCCAGCTACGTGAATTATCACCCGCACTGTCTGCATTTGTGGCGGCACAAAACGCGGGAATTTCCGCTCCCGCCATCGATCTTCGTCGGGCCAAGGTGAGGCTTAAAACGCCAAATGCCACGCCAGTTTCACCTTTTACCCTATTTGTGTGAACGCTCAACAAATCCGAACCTTATGAAAAGACAGACAAATCTGGCCTACAAACTCAACAGACCTGTCTGAATCCACGGCTTCTACAAGGCCGGACGTTAGAGTTGTGAGCGTTGAAAAAACCCGTCTTTATTGACTTTCTCTTGAGTTTTGCTCACAAAACCCGACAAACAGTGGCGTTAAAACGCCAGTTCACGCGCCACGATTTTGTTGTGAAACGACACTGATTTTCCAGCCTTTCGACCGGCAATAATCACGCACCTTGTGCCGATGCCAACGTTGCTTGGCCATGTACTTCACGATGTCCGCCGCCTCGACGACGTGATCCCCATGCAGCACGATCCCGGCGTAGAAGTGCGGCGCATCGATCACGGCGAGCGTCTCGGTCACTCGTTCCCCCACTGCATTCCCTGTGCGTCGGGTGGCGTCATCGTGACTTCACGCTCGTAGATTTTGCCGGTGACAACGTCACGCCGGACCATCGTCTTCCGAAGCGCGGTCGGCGGGCCGACGACGACGCGCAGACCGCCCCTGGCCATGCGCTCGACCAGCTTGGCGACGACGGGCTTGCGCCACGCGTCGGTCGTGGCGACAGCACCGTCGATCAGCTCGACGCGGTCGCCCGGCTTCAGGTCTTTGATCATCGTGTTCATGTGTTCCTCTTGATCACGGTGAAGACTCGGTTGCGAATGTCGCTGTTCCAGTTCGCAAGTAACCAATAACGACAGTCGAGCGCGCTTTGCTTGTCGGTCGCCGGTTGCCCAAGCTCGCGCATAATCTCGTAGGTGTCGTGCGCAGACAGCGTTTTCAACAATCGTTCGCGGTAGCTGTGGATCATTGCGGTGGTCATGCCTTCTGCCCCTTCCGGCTGGCAATGGTGGCTGCAAGATAATCGGGGCAGTGATGTGCGTAGACCTTCTCAACCGTCGCGAGCCTGTCCCCGAGCAGTCTAGCCACGTCTTGCAGCGAAACGCCTGCGTGCAACAGGTGCGTCGCACGGGAGTGACGCAGAATGTGCGGACGCGCTTTGCCCGGCATTCCAAGGTCACGCATCAGCGCGCGAAACCGCTTGTAGAAATCTTGCTCCCGCCCGAACAGCCAGCCGGTCTTTTGATTCTTCATCATCAGGCGCTCGATGACCGGACGGATGGCCGAATCAATCGGCACGATGGGGCGGCGCTTCTTGCTGTTGCGTTCAAGTGCCGTTTCGTCCGGCCGTCGCAAATTGATACGATTGCGTGCAAGGTCGATCTGGAACGGAGTCAGGCGCTCAATCGAGGTACGCCGTGCGCCTGTGTAATACTGGATCATGATGAAGTCGTGCAGATCGGACTCCGCGTAACGCAGCACCAGCGCCAACTCTTTTTCGGTCAACCATTCCGCTTCCTTCTCATCGAAGGCTGGCAACTCAATCGACGGCATGGGTGTCGGTGGATTGGCAGTCGGACCGAGTCGCCGCCAGCGTTCAGCGTGTTTCGCTGCCGCGTTCAGCGTGGTGAGTTCACGCCGGATTGTGGAGTCAGCGCCTGCGCCGTTTTTGGCACCGTGCGGTCGCTTGTCTTTCCGGCCACCGACAGCGCCAGTGCGTCGCGCGTTGGCGTACTCACGACACTTTGGAATGTCGATGTCTGAAAACGGTGTGGCACCGAACCACTCGCGCAGCCGCACAATGATCCGCTCCTCACGTGATTGGTCGATGACCTTCACCGTGACGTGCTCCAGCCGGTACGCGTCCAGCGCCTGCGCTACGGTGTACTGTGGCGTGCCGGTGGCGGTGAGGACGCCCCGGTTGGTCAGGAACGCGGAGAAACGATCCTGCGCTTCGCCAGCGTCTCTTGTATGAAGCGAGAGGCGCTTCGCCCGTCGCTCCGCTTTGTCATGCCAGTTGGCGTACCAAACGCCGTCTCTCTGATCCAGCCACGGGACTTCTCGGATTGGCCTTGCCATATCGTTTTCTCAACCTGCTCAAGTGTGAATCTCGGACGACCGCTTTTCGTGTAGGATTCTGGTTCACCGAAAAATCCGGCCGCAACGTACCGTTCCGCTGTGCGAGCGGAGACGCCCAACATTCGCGCGATGTCGACTCGCTTAGCCCTTTTTGGTGTCGTCATTGATGAGCTGTGCGACTTTTAACGCGACGTCGAGAGAGACGACTTGGTTGACGCGCAACGAAGCTCGATCATCGCCTAAAACACGAATGTCTAAAGGTGGTGTCGACTCTCCTCGACGCGGAAGATTGTTCGACTGCGGAAGAAGCTCCTCCGGATCGATACCGAGTGCCTTCGCCAGCGCGGCGAGGTTAATCGGATTCGGAATGTAGCGTCCGCTGATGTAGCTGGAGACGAGATCGCGGCCGAAAGTCTTGCTGGGCGTGTGCTTTGCGGCCGCGTGCGCCAGGTCTGTTTGCGTCATCCCTTTGTTGATCATGGCGCGGCGAAGGCGTTGGCCGAACTCGCGCTTAATCACATCCTTATGTGCGAGAGATCCGTTCGGTTCATGGTTGTTGTTATTATTGTTTGGAACCGACTTTGAACGCCCCACAGGTGTTGGGGTCTTCGACATAGAAAGGCTCCTTCTTTACCCATTGAAAGCAGGCAAGATCGCACAGCGTATCTAAAAGATTCGTTTGTGAGAACCTAGTGGCGTTTGGGTTTGTTGAGTGATCCCGCTCTCATAATCTTGGGATATGCCTAACCCGTGATTTGGTCAAGGGGACTTGAGGGAAATTATGAGATCTTCGTGAATTTCTGTGGGCTGTTCTTTAGCACTCAAGTGGCCACCACAACCGCGTCTAGGAACTGCTGGTGGTATCCGGCGATTTCTTCAGCCCGGTCGGTTCCATTGATGATCCGACGTGCGTTGTAGGGGTCATCTGTTGTTTCGTTGAAGTAGTCTTCCAGCGCCTTGCCGGTGAACCAGCCCACGAACATGCCATCGAACATGATGATCGCGGCGATATCGGGCTGGAGTGCCAGATCGGGGAACTCGACGAGATCCTCGTCCACGATCCCGCTCGCCTTTTCGTAGTTCTCCAGCCAGGTGAGTTGCACGAAGCCCCGTCCAATATACGGGTAGTAGTCTTTTCCCTGAAGATAGCTTTGCGAGCCGTATTCCATAATCGGCCACATCGTCCGGCCTGTTTCGTGAAATGTTGTGGCTAACATGTAGGAGAGGTTACGGTAATCGCCGCCAAAGCCGAAGCGTTTGTACCACTCGCGTAGAATGAAATTCTGTCCGACAACTTGTTGCTGGGACATTGAACCGTTGAATAGGCTCGCGCGAACGTGATCGAAATAGATCTTCTTGTCGAACGTGGCCATCGGCGTGATGAACTCCTATTTGGGCGGTTTGTTCAGCTCCCGAGTCATGATGTCCACAATCCGGTCGATGCTGGCTTTGGTGTTCACCGCGACGCCCTCCAGCACCGTCAGACGGCCGTCGATTCGCTCAAGGTGCGGCGAGCCGCGCACCTCCAAGGTGCTGACCCGCGTCTCCAGACGGACCGAGTAGGCCACGATGCTGATCACGGCCGCGCCGATGGCAATCGTCTGCGCCACGAGGAAGTAGACCAGCGCCTGGTTCTCGTTGAACCACGACTTGGTGGGGGCGATCATATGACGACCACCAGAACCACACAGGCCAGCGCCAACGCGATCAGCACGACGATGGTGGCACGCTGGGTCATCACTCCTCGTCTTCGCGCACGACGTCTTTAATCGCCTCGTTACGCCGCAGCACTTTTTGCAGCTCCGCGTTCCACGCCGGAGTGCCAGCCTTCTTGACGTCGCGGGTGAGCAGCACTTGCGCCAGCTCCGGATCGAACATCGCGCGGGTCATGAGTTGCTCGATGGCGCTGGTGTTGTCGCCCTTGAGCGTCTTGAGCGCGACCTTCATCGTGCGGAAGACGCCGCCGCCTTTCAGGACGCCGTAGTAGCCCTTTAGCGCCAGCTCCAGCGGACGCATCGCGGCTTCGGTGCTCTCAGCCGTCGTCGAGCCAACCGTCGCCTGCACGTTGCGTTTGGTCAGCGGCAGCAACGCGGTCTGTGCCCGTTGCAGCGCCTGCATTTCCTCCGGCGTGAAGCCAGCCGCCACCAGCGTCTCGCGGTGCTTGTTGAAATCCTTCACCAGCTTTTGGAGACTGACGCCATGCGCCGCGTCGTCCAGCGACGTGTCGATCTGCTTGACCCGCTCCGCGAAGTGATCCGCGACTGCCGCCTTAAGCGACCTGTTGGCATCCGGGTTGTTGCCCATCTTGACGCGCAGCTCAGCCATCGTCTTAGGGGCGTTCGGACCGCCCATGATCGACGCAACCGCTTCTTGCGGGGTCTTGTCCGCAATCTTGCCGACTGGTCCGGTCTGTATGTCTTTTTGGGTCTGCGTCAGGCGCGCTTCAGCCGCCGCGATCTCGTCGGTGTACTGCGACGCCTTGCCAGCGCCCCGGCGTGCGTCCGCGATCATCCCGCCAATCTCGTCGTTCAGACCGGGGATCTGCTCGATCACGTTGGCGCGTTTGTTGCGCCATTGCGTCAGCTTGTCGGCGTCGATCACGCCGTTCTTGACCACGCCTGCCCCTGCCAACTGATCAAGCACGATGGCCCGCGCGCTCGCCGCGACTTCGGCTGTGTTGCCGCGCAGCTCCGCGATCCGCATGAGTTGCTCAGTGTCCCGACCACGGTTGAGGAAGCTCGCGCCAGCGGTCTCCGGTTGGACCTGTCCGGGGCTGGTCTTTAGACGTTGATCCAGCGCGCCCCCGGCACCCTCGCGGAAGTTCGGCGCGATCACGTTGGCTGTGTTGGCACGCGCAATGTCGATGGCCTCGCGCGCCGGGTGAGCACGCGGGAGCTGCGTCACCGTCTGCGCGATGCTGTCTTTGAGCGCCTTGAGCTGTTGGAAGTCCTGACCGTCGCGCAGCGACAGTTTGATTTCGCTCTCGATGTCTTTGTTGAGGATCGCCAGCTCGCGGCCGCTGAGCTGCCCGGTCTCGGCTGCTGTCTCGATCCGCTGAATGATCGCCTCGGCACGTGGCGTCACGGGCGCAGCGCCGGTCGCCCGTGCGCGGATCTCGGCGGCCGCTTCCTGTACGGGGCCAGCCTCGAAAACGTGCTCAGTGAACTCTGGACGCGAATAGAGCGCCTGTGAGCGGTCCCGCTCGATTGTGCGGGTGTTCTGGTAGACATCGAAAATGTCGGACGACGCACCAGGGGTTTGGCCGACGTTGGTGTCCAGATCGCGCGCAGCCGCTTCGCGTGGCCGTTGGACGCTTTGGGCTTGGCCGGTCGGCCGGTCGACCGCACGCTGGCGCGCGTCGAGTTCCATCTGGGCGCGTTCCGCCGCGCGGCTTTGAAAGACGGTCTGATCGACGCCGGGCTGCTGAACAGACTGCACCTGGTCGGCGGCGGCTTGACGCTGCGCCTTGTCGCGGTCTCCAAAGCTGAATTGCTCGCGAACCTCGCGTGGCAGATCTGGGTCGAGCTGCGTCGTGCCGGGACCGGCGCGTGTCCGTTGCCGTTTTTCCAGACCGGCCAGACCGAGATCGTCAACCAAAAGACCGGACGTCGGCACCGGCAGACCTTGGTCTTTGAACGACTGAACACGTTCCGCCATCTGCGCGGCCACGTCGCGCGGTGCTCCGCTGGTAATGCTCTGAATGAACTTTGCCGCTTCGTCGGCGTCTCGATTGGCCGTGCCCATGCCAGTAACCGGGTCGACCGAGATATCGCTGGCCTTCTGGCTCGCACGGGCCAGCTCGCCCATGCGCGTCGGTGTCTTCATCACCATGTTGGCCAGCGTGCCACCGCTGACGCCACCCGTAAGCATCGCGAGCAGATCCGCGCCAAACCCGACCGCGCCGCCGCCGGTCTCGCGGATCGACTCCGGCAACTGTTGCGATCCGGTGAGCGCGCCGCCTGCGGCCATGCCGCCAGCGGTGTCGCCCACGATGGTCTTGAGCGGCTGTTCGGCGTAGGGCCGGACGAACTTGTCCGACCAAATCGGGAGCGTCCCCGGCTTCGCCAGTTCGGCAGCACGCCGCGCGGCCAGCCGCGAGAGCGCCGTCGCCCCGCCAGCCGCTTCCGACCCCAACTGAAGCACATTACTGAAAGCTTTCTCGCCTGTGGTCTCCGGCGTCGCTTCCTCGTAGCCGAGCTGCTTGCCGATCCACGACGCGCCTTGCTTCACGCGATCAGACGGGATGCCGAGACGCGGTGGCGCGACGCCCTGTCTTTCCAATTCGGCGCGCGACGGCAGACCGAATTTGCCTGCGACTTTATCGGCTCCCCAATCGAGACCGGCTTGCGCGTAGGCCGGAACGTCGAGCGGGAACATCGCCGCGCTGGTCAGTCCCGATAGGATGGCCTGCCCGCCGAGCTTAGCGGCTCGTCCAGGCGCGATCCCGCCGCCCGTGGGTGGCGACTGCATCATGCTGGGCAGCTCACCCACGGGTGCGCTCATGTCGCTCAGCGGGGTCTCTGCGGGCCGCTCCGGCGGCGGGGCGAGCGGGGGAGGTTGCCAGCTTTCGCCAACCGGAGCGGGCGCAGTCGGCGGCGACGGAGCCGCCGCAGTCTCGAATGATTGAACTGGCGGGAATGCGGAAGCGGCTTGCATTCGCGCGATTTCGTCCGCGAGCACTCGCGCGTCCGCCGCGTTGCCGACGCGGTCGGCACCGATCAGGGCTTCTTGAAGCTCTTGAAGCGTTGCCATTCACCGGCTCCGGTATTTGTTCACCAGAGCATCAACATCGACAGGCGCGGCGGCGGGTGCGCCAGTGCCACCGGGGGCGGGAGCGGTTGGCGCACCCACTCGCGGCCCGATAACGGCACCGGGCTGGAGCATCTTGAAATCTTCATCGCGTTGCTGCGCGATGATGTCTGTCAGCGTCTTGATCTTGTCTTTGTAGGTGTTCGGTCCCTGGAACCACGACGCCGGGTCGCCGGTCAGGCTTTTGACGATGCCGATGTCTTTATCGGACGCGTCGCGACCGCTCTGTCCGAGCGCCGCTGCGGCTTTGTAGACCAGCATGCCATTCATGGTGCGGACGCTGTTCAGGTCGGAGTCGAACAGCTCCGGCAGCAACTGCGCTGCACCGGCACCGAATTTCCGTCGCAGTTCGTTGCGCGTCTGCGCAACGGCCGCGTCATAGCCACCCGGCTGTCCGCCGCCGAACTGCATGTTGAGCGAATTCAGGAGATCGAGACCCTCTTGGCCCAAGAGCCGGAGGTTGCCAACCGGCCCGATGGCAGTCGGATTGCGCGTGACAATGTCGGTGATCTTCGCACCGAGATTAAGAACCTGATCGGCGTTGCCGATGGCCTCGCGGTGACTGCGCTGTTCGGTCTTGCCGAGTTCAGTCGCCGGAGACTGAAACGCGTTCGCGCCACCGGGATTGCTGGACTGCTGAACGACCGCACTTGGATGCAGCGGCAAGCCGGTGGCTGCGTCGGTCTTTCCGTCGAGTGTGCGACCTTCGCGCTGGATCTTGCCCGTCCCCGTGTCGCGCACGAACCAGTTGCCCATGCTCGCGTCGGCGCTGACGGCGCTGCGCTGGAACGGGTTCAGCGTGTCGAGTGTTCCGAAATTAGTCTCAAGGAGACGGCCGCGTGCCTGGTCGAACGTAACCGGCGCACCCATTCCCGCAGCTTGCGATTTCTGCGCGTAAGTCGTCTTTCCGTCTGTACCGACAACCGGGACCAGGGAACGCGCGTCGATTGCGTTCTGCGTCGCCGCTGCCTTGTCGGCTTGCATTTGCGCGATGGTCTGCGTGTTCGCCAAATGCGCTGCGTCGCCTTGTGCTGTCGCCGCAAACGGGGTGCCCGCGCCGAGCGCCGACGCAGTCACTGTGTTGCCTGTCAGATCATTCGGGTTTCGGTTCGTCGTGACATAGCGGCCATAGTTGGCGACGTCCTGCCCGGTCTGACCGGACAGAATACCGAGCCTCGCGATGTTGCCGGGATCACCGCCACCCGCCACCGCGTCGGCATAAAGCGGGACATTCAGGTTCTGACGCGACGCTTCCTTGAACTTCTCGCGCGTGTACGCGGCCGTCGACGCCTTCGGTCCGAAGAACGCATCGGCCAGACCGCCGAGACCGAACAGGTCTTCGCCCATCGTGCCGCCGGACTTATAGGGGTTGATGATCGTTGGCATGGGCTACACCGGGCCAGCGACGCGGCCAGTCAGGCCCGTCTTTAATGCGAGAGGAAGCGCGGTCCCGGCGAGCGCCGTTCCCGCTGTGAGACCGCCCACGATGCCAGCGCCGCCCACGCCAGCGGCCAGCGATCCGCCGGTCTTGAGCAGCGGCCCCCAGATGGACGGCGACTGCTGCGCCATGTACGCGGCGAATTCCTGTTGCGACGGCAGCATCGCGGCTTCCTGCCGCGCGAAGCTGTTGCCGGTGTCGACCACGCGGCCCGCCTCGCCCAGCGCGACGTTGTTGCCCGCCAGGATGTCGCTGTAGGTGAGCGGCTTGGCGGCGAGCTTGGCGCGGTCTGTGGCGGTATTAAAGACGTCGCGCAGCTTCTTGCCGATCTGGGTCTTTACGACAGCCGGTCCGTTATCGTCGGTCGGCAACGGGATGCCTTCGACACCATCGGTCGATGTGACTGCGTCGGTGATCGCGCTGTCACGCCGTGCTGTGTCTTCCGCCTGCGCTCGCGCCTGCTCCTCGGGTGAAAACCGCCCCAGCGCCTTCTGCACGCCTTCCTGACGGCTGCGGTCCTCGTAGCGCCGCTGGCGCGCGGTGCTCTCGCGCAGCTCTTTGTTTTTCGCCATCGCCATCGCGGCGGCGTTCTGTTGGCTTTCGCTGCGCTCGATAGCCGTGCCACCGGCCGCCGCCGCAGCGCCGCCCACCAGAAGCGCGATTTCGATGCCCGTGCACATCAGAATTTCCGTCGTTTCGGAGCGCCGACAACGGACGTCGACGCCGCCGGGCCACCGCCGCCACCGGCCAGATTGAGATTAGCGCCGGTCGAGAACGCCTGAAGCTCCGGGTTGACCGGACCGCCAGGGCTGCGCGTCGACGCGTAGGGTCCGACGAGACCGCCGAATATGTCGCCCAGCGCCGTGCTGGGAGACGCTGACCCGGCAATCCGGTCGGCTTCGGATTTGGAGCGGGTGCCGATGCTCGCGTTGTCGTTGCCCGCGCCAATGCTGCCGTAGAGCGACTCCTTGGCCTTGCCGACCTGATCCGAGAGCGACGACTGGAACCCTTGCGCGGTGCTCTGCCCGGTGGTGAGCGCCTGGTCGCGCAGCGCGTCGAGCTGCTGAAAAAGACCGCGACTCTGTTGCGATCCGGCGAGACCGCGTTTCGCAACGCCTGCGCCCAACGTGTCTTTCGCCAGACCGTATTGGCTTTCGACACCGCCTTTGTAGGGGTCGTAAAAACTCGCGAACTTGTTGGCGTAGAACTCCGGCGTGAACTGGCTGAACCCGCTGTCGACCTGGCTGCGGAACGGCGACGGATCGAAGACCGGCGCAACCGGACCGGCTGGCGCAGCGGGCGCGACCGGAGCCGTGGGCGGTGGCGCGACTGGCTGCTGCGCCGCTGCCGCCTGCTGTCGCGCTTGCTCCTCTGCCGCCTGCTGCTGTTGCTGATTGTAGAGCCAAATCTTCTGCTGCATCGTCAGTTGCGCGGGAGCCGGACCGGGGTCCATCCCAAAGACCCGGTCAGTGACTTCGTCCCAAAGGCCCATGACGCTCTCCTATGTGTAGACGCGTGGCGCTCGCGGTGTCGCGCCGAACCAACTCTGAACGCGACCGCCATACGGCGAGTACGCGTCCGCCTTCGCGGCCGTGCTGAGTGCGCCGATGGTGCTGCCGAAAATGTCGCCCAACGCCGTCGTCTGTGGCGGTGCGACCAACGCGGTCGACTCGCCAATCGCGCGGTTCGCCATCGCGGTGGGATCTCCGGCCGACGTGTTCAACGTGTAGAGATCGGTCTTTTGTTTTTCGACGGCTGAACGAAGCTGGTTCGCTTGCGTCACCGCGTCGTTGGCGATCTGGCCCAGCGTCGTCGCGCGGGTCTTTTCCACGTCGCCAAACGCGTTCGCCGCGATGCTCGATTTGAGAATGCCACGACCCGCGAGCAATGCTGCGGCTTTGTCTTTTGCGCGAGCGTACTGGTCTTCGACTTGGGGCGTGTTCGCCGCCACGCTCGCATTCTGAAATGTTTTGTAATAGTCGGGATTGAACTGCGCGAACGCGGTGTCGATCTGCTTCTGGCCTTCAAGGATACGACCTTGACGCTGGTCTTCCTCGTACCGCTGTTCCCACTTCGCCGTCTGAGAGTCGCGTCGCGACTGCTCAACCGCGTCGTCATCACCGAAGCACATTCTTGCGCGACCTCTGTGGTCGGCACGGCGCGGCGAACTCCGTATTATGACGCCTGCGGATTTGTTGGGTTATACCGCCCACCAGCCCCCGAGTCACTCACCAATTCCGGGAGCACGTACTGGCGCGTCCCGTTTAGCTTGACAATGGCACAGTGGAAACCGAGCAGTGAAAACCAGCGGGCACGGTCAGGATGCTGTGACGCGGTGCGGCTCTGAAAACAGGTGTTTGGGTAAGCAGCCCGAAGGGTCCGCACCCGACGACAGCACGCCAGCGCGGCGGCTGCACCCCGGACCACGAAGCCCCTGGAAAAGACGAACCATGTGGTGCGGTAGCGAGGGCTGATGCCGGGATAGTGCCCGAAGATCGCCTGTGCCACGCCCAATTCGTCGACCAGCGCCTCGGTCTGGCTGTCCGGCAGAGTCAGGAGTTTCGTGACCTTTGGAAGTGCTTTCCACCAGCCACCGCAGTCTGCGATCACCTCGACAGTCGAGATCTCGGACAGGTCCGCGAGGACCGTGTGAACGTCTCCCATGTTGGCGGCTCGAAAACGCAACACGTCAACGGTCCTCCTCACCTCCTTGGAAGTGGATCAGGATACCCGACAAGCTCGCGAAGCCCGCTTTGGTGCATTCCAGCGTCAGCGCGAAGTGCGACGTCCTGGCCGTCACCGGAATGTGCGGCTCGTGAAACGAATTCCGCGTCAGTCGGCCGATGGTCTGGATCACGCTCTCGTTGTTCGGATCGGGCAGGATCTTCATCATCCATTCGTTGACCAGCGCCACGTCGGCCCCTGAGATCATCTTTTGCGTGGCCGGGCTGTCTGCGGACAGGAACGGCAACTCGACGCTGACCGGCTGCTCGTCCGCCTCGGGGTACTCCTCGCCGCTGTCGCCACCGTAGAGATAGATCTTGTCGTTGTTGCCACGCACGTAGAGCCGCGCGTTGTCGCGCACGAAATCCTCGATCCGGTACGGCAGCTCGTAATACGACCACGCTGTCACCTTGGAGCTGGGGAAGTAGCTCAAGACATAGATGCGGTTGTCGATGGCCAGCCAGTAGCGGCCGTCCACCGGCTCGACCGCCGAGACCGCCCGCGTGATCGTGTCGATGGCGAGTTCACGCAAATGCGCGTGGACGAACGGGTCGATGGCCGTGCCGACGTCGTTGACATAGGCTGCGTTGAGCACATCGCGAGCGCGGATCGAGCGAATACCAGACGGGTCCAGATAAAAGACGTCATTGTTGCCGAAAGACAAAACAGACCTGTTGGCGAACGTGCCGGTGTTGTCGAGCGACTGGTAAAAGCTGATCTCCTGCGCGTCGGTCGAGATCGTGTAAAGACGGATCTGAGACCGTCCGAACACCACCGCGTAGTTGGAGTATTGCCCGACGCAGACCAGTCTTTCGGAGCCTTCCGACTCGTTGCTGGCGTCGATCTGCACGAAGCCGGTCGCCGCCGCCGTGTCGCTCCAGTTTGACGGGTCGTTGAGCTTGCTGCCCACGAACAGCGTCCCGGCCACGCTCCATTCGCGTTGCTTGTAGGTGAACGCGCTGGTGCCGACGCCGGACGCAGCGCCGCGCACGTTGTAGATCAGACCGTTGATCGTGATCTGGTAAATGTCGGCGGCTTCGTAGGTGCCGCCGAACGTGAACTTGTTGATCTGCGCGACAGCGTTGACCTTGTTCACGCCGCCCGTGAAGTTGAACGTGCTGACCGTCACGTCGCCGGTCAGTGTCGCGACGACCACCCGTCCGTTCGCGATCATGCCCAAGCCGACCGCCGCCTGGATCGTCACCACGTCGAGCGTGGCGAATGCGGTGTAACCGTGCGTCGAGGTGTTGTTGCCGATGGCGACCGCGAGCGCCGTCGCAGTGGCGTTGTCCGACGTGCGCCAGTGGACCGGCTGCGTCAGCAGCGGCGTGCCGTCGACCGTGAGCTGCGTAATCGCGTTGGCTTCCGGCACGAACGTGCCGCCCGTGATCGTGACGTTGCCGTGTGAACGAACTTCCGCCACGGGCGCGACGTTGGCCTGTATCACCGTGTTGGTCAGGGTTTGATCGGCAACCCCGCCACCCCCGTTGATGGTGGAGGTGGCGATTATGACCGGCACGCCGGGAACGCGTGCTTCGGTCGTCACCGTGTTGCCGGAGCTGGACGCCTTGACCACGGGCGAACTGTTCAGACGCGTCGCCATGTATTCGGCCAGCGTCGTCACGTTCGAGTTGCTGATCCCGATGGCGTCCCAATCGGTCACGCGGACGCCGTTGTAGAAGTGACAGATCTGGCCGTCGTCATATTGCGCCACGACGTAGAGCTTGCCGCTGAACGTGCGGACGTCGAGCACGCGCACCAGGCCCACGCCGTCCGGCGCGATCAATCGCTGATACAGCACGCCGAGCGGCATCGCGGCGGCGAGATCGGCAGACCCAAAGACATAGAGCTGGTCACGGACACGCGCGAGACCGTGGGTGCCGCCGGGGAGGGAGTATTTCAGCACAAAGCGTTTGGCGCGCTCGATGTCGCCACCGCGCGAGATATGCGCGTTTTTCAGAGTGTAGAGCGTCCCCGCCACGCCCGCGATGCGTGGACGCCTGCGGTCCATTCCATATTTGAAATCTGCGATGGCGACATAGGCCACGGGTTCACCCGTTGACCTGAACGACGATCTTCGGCGCTGGCCGGTTCGAGCCGCCTTCGGTCAGCGTGTGTGTCTTGCTGGCCGATTTCAGACGACCGCGCAGTCTCGAATACAACGCCTGCGCACTGCGCAATTTCGACTCGGCGTCTTCGCTGCCCTGCGCCAGCAGCATTTCAGCGGCTGAGAACCCCACCACCAAGTTGTCGTCGATGAGACAGAGATCGGCGTCGTTAACCAGTCGCTCGAATTTCTTGAAGCCGATGAACTGCACGTATTGCAGCGTGTCGTCGGGCAGCGGCCAGATCTCGTACTGCACGTGATCGTGCAGTCCCGACGAGCGAATGTCCCAGAACTGCGCCGGAGACGAACGCACGTCGTCTTCAGTGTCGAAGACCGAATACTGCTCAAAGCCGATGCCGCGCGTCAGGTGACCGACACCGCCGTTGTACCAGCACGCGACTTTTTCGATCCGCTCCATGTCGAGATCGGCGGGCAAATCGTACAGCGCCAGCCCTGAGTTCAGTTGCCGGGACGGGTAGACGCGACGCAAAATCGGCCAGTCATAATCGGTGTAGAGAAACTCATAGTTTCGGTTGATGACGCGTTTGAGACCGTCTGCGTCCGACGCGCTGACAGCCGGATCGGTCGACCGGCGCAGCTCGTCGCGCAGCATGTTGATCAGCGTGAGGAATTGCGAGCCGCGCATGATCGACCTCTCAGTCCAGCATCGACCCTCGACGGCCACGCGCGGCTGGCTTTGACGCGGGCGGCGGTTCCTCGTCCGGTGGTTCTTCTTCCTCGGGCTTTTCCGGTTCTGGGTACGGCGTCGTCGGCGGTTGTGCTTCCGGCGGATCTGGTATCGGTTGGGTCTTTGGCTTCGGGACACTGGAAATCGGTCCCTCGGGCTTCAGCTCGAAAGTTTTCTCCGGCTCGCGCCGCAGCGGCGGGTCGGTCGGGTCAACTGCCTCGGGTGCCGCGTATTCGGTCGGCAGCTTGTTGCCGACGCCATAGCGCGCGTTGAGGATCGCGATCCCGCCAAACTGCCCCGGCGCGTTGTAACGCGCCCCGATGCGCGCACGCTCCTGCTCGTCTGTGCGCTCCACGCCCTTGCCGGTCGGCACGACGTTGGTGATCGGATTGGTGCCGCTCTCGTTCGCGCCGTGGATCGCCTGGAGCACGTACATTTCGACGGCAGTGATCCCAGACACAAAGACCGAGTTGTCGCGCGAACCGCCGAGCAGCACCGTGCAGTCGTAAGTCGGACGAATAGCCATGTGCGTCTCCTAACCGTGAACCGGGGCACCGAAGACGCGCCAACCGAGCAACAGGAACAGCACAAACAGCAAGATGCTGTTGCCCATTGGCCCGTAAGCGGTGACGCCAGCCCAGCCTGAATTCCACGCAAGCGCGAAAATGAGCCAGATCAGCATGATGACCCAGAAGATCAGTCCGATAGACATGACGTGTCTCCTCTGCGTGAAAAGACGGGAGGGGCGCTCCCGTCTCTCACTCCTCTCAGCCGTAGTATTGCGGGATGCCCCGGTCGTCCGGTGCATTGGACAGCGCGACGAGCGTGTACGCTGTCAGACCATCAGGCGGGGTCAGCGGCGCGTAGGTGCCGCGAACGTCGCCGGACGTACCCGTTGACGCGGTGGTGATGCCGAGTGTCGTCGCACCAGTGGGCGCGGCAACAACGCCTTGTTTGATTTCGTAGATAAGCTGCGACGCGTGCGCGATACGAGACGGAAAGCCGAGTTGCAGACCGTGGCCAATCGTCAGACCAGTGACCGCGTTCTGGAACCGGATCTCGGTGATCGACGCGAACGCCTTCTTGCCGACATGCGCCACGCCAGACGCGGACAGCTCCGAGACGAGCTGACCGTCGACGTCGACGCCCCGGATCGTCGCGACTGCCGTGTTCGTCCAGGCCGCCACGACGTTGCGCGGAATGTCGAGATTGGCACCCCGCACACCGTTGAGGTTGGCCGCGCCGCCAGCCGCCACCGACTGCGTCAGGGCAATCGAGTTGGCCGCTGCCGCCAACGGCACGCCGAAGTAAAGACCCATGATCGGCGCGCGGACCATTTGCCGGTTGAGCGGTGCCTGCGCGCCGACGTCGGACCCGAGAATGTCGAGACCGAGACGGACATTCTCGCCGGACGGAAGCGTCGTCAGGCCAAGCCACGTCACCGTGATGAGAGACGCGCCGAACGCCAGTGTGAAGTCCTTGGGCGCGGAATACTCCGAACCCATCGCGTACATTTTGTGGCTCACCGCGTTGGTGAAGAACGCGCCCGAGTAGCCAGCAGGGTAGGGCGCAGTGAACGTGCCCGACGTGTTCACGGCGGACGCGAGAACGGTTGAAGTGCTCGCAGAAGACATTGGGTTTACCCCTTTCGTTTGAGGCGCAGACGAGAGCCGCCCGGTCTTTCAACCGGGCGGTTCGTTCACGCGATGGAGTAAACGCCGTGACAATTGCGCTGGTCGGTGACCAGCCCGCCGACCCACGTCTTCGCGCGATAGAAGACGTACTTGTCGTAAGGACGCGCGGGCGAGTGATTGCGCATGGACTCGCCTTCGACCGCCATCGGGAAGATGTGTTTGGTGTCGAGCACGTAGAGGTACTTGCTCTTGCCTTGGTCATCGAGCGACGGGTCGTACTTGATCGGCTTGCCCTTAAACCCGATGTCGGCAACAGAGGCGTCGATCATGCCTTTGTTGGCCCAACCTTCCAGCGTGTAGTTGCCTTTCGCGCGCAGCTCCTTCTCAAAGAACTCCATGAAATCGGAGCCTGCGAGCAACAGGTTCGGATTGCCGCCGTAGCGCCGGAGCTGGCGGAATTCCTTCTGCAACACCGTGACGACGCCTTGCAGCGTCGCGTCTGCGGACGGGATCGCGAGCGACGCGCGGTTGCGCCACCAGGCATTGGCGACCTGGTCGATGCCGCCAACGGTCGCGGCCGCTGCCGGGTTGTCGACCACGAACGACTGCACACCCGGCACCAGTTTGGTGTCCGGCAGACCGTCGTCCCAGAACATGGTGTTCATGCTTCGGTCGATACCTTCCTGCATGTCCTCCAGCTTGTCTTCCAGAAGGTTCGCGAGACGCACTTCTTCGCTGTGCGTGGCCGTCGTCGATCCATCGTCGGTGTCGACGACGCTGATGCCGTTCTTGATCAGTTCGTGCATCGAGAACGTGATGCCGCCGTGGATCAGTTTGTAAGGGAATTTCGCCGTCTTGATATTCTGCGGATCGCTGTAGGTGACGGTGTCGTCATGCACGAACCCCATGATGGTGGTCGTGTAGACGCCCTTCACGCGCACAGTGATGAACTCGAGTCCGCCGGGGAAAGATTTCTCTTTCGCCATGAACGCTTCGAGTAGCGGCTTGTCTTGCAGCGTGCTCGACGTGATCTTGCCACGGCGAAAGTGATAGTCGATTGCCGCGTTAGCGGCGTTCTCAAGTTGAGCTGCGGAAAACGGCATGGACTTCGTCCTCTGAAGTCTGCCCGCTACGCCGAACCACGTGTGCTCATGCGGATTGCATCCAGCATGGATTTGGGTTCTGCAACGCTGCGGGTGGAAGACGCGCCGCCATTCAGTGGTCTCACCGCGCTGGGCTTCGGCATCAGGGCTTTGAGATCAGCCGTCACGCGGTCGTAAATGTTGTTGAACATTTCGACGGCGAGCTGCGCCGACTTCGGTGGGCCGTGTTGCAAAACTTCCAGCTTGGCAAGCTCGTGAACGCGGGCCGACTTCCGGCTCCAATCGAGATCCTTCCCCGCCTTCTGCCGTTCCCACTCGTCCGCTGCGGTCTGCAACGAAACCAAATGAGCTTTGTGCTGCGCCTGCTGTTCGACTTGCTGACGCTCCTGCGCGGAGAACTCCTCGCGCGCACGCGCGTGTGCAGCCTCGGAGCGAGCCATTGCCAGTTCGCGAGCATGCTGTTCTGTGAGGTAGCCTTGGCTAACCTGTTGCGTCAGGTCGTCGGGCAACACCACGCCAGCCTGCCGTTGAAGCTGCTGGACTATCGGAACCAGTTTCCGCAGGGCTTCGTGCGGATTGCCTGATTTCATCGTGGTCGCGATGTCAAAGACCGTGTCGATCTCGTCGGCCTTCAACTTCGTCGACCGGATGTAGTCGACCACCCTGTCGTACTCAGCGACGCGGGATTGCAGTGCTTCGTTCTGCGTGCCCAGCTCACTGACGCGCGACGTCAGGCGCTCGAAACTCCGTTTCGTCCGTCCCTTGAGCTGAGATCTCTCGACCTCGGTCAGCTCGTCGGGCGCTGCTTGCTCCGCTGTCTTTTCAGACGCCGGATCGGCTTTCGTCGGGTCTTGATCTGGTGATGAGGGTGGCGGGGCCTCGTCCGTGTCGGCGGGTTTTAAGGCGGACTTAACCGCCTCAACCATCGACTTGGGTTCGCCGTCTTTTTCCGTCGCTGCCGAGTCAACGGACGCTGCTTCCGGCGCAGTGATCGCGGGGGCCTCGGTCTGGACTGAGCCGTCGACCGGAGGTGTTGATTCGGGGGACGAATCCGAATCGGCCATTTACCGTCTCCTGTTGGGCGCGTGAGCGCCGACGCGCACAGTTCTCACAGACACAGGCGCGCTCGTCAAGCGGTGGTGGCCGCTACTGCATCATGCCACCACTGCCAGCGGGGTAGGCCGGTTGCGGACCGGGCTGCTGCGGACCGGGCTTCTCAGCGTTGCTCGCGCCCTTACCGCCTTGCGCGTTCGGGTCCGTCTGCGCGCCCTGCCCCTCACCACCTGGCTGGCCGGGACCGGCGAGCTGCGGCTGGTTCTGCGCCGCAATCGACGGCAACCCTGCTTTGTAGAGATCCTCGATTTTGATATCGAGCAGATCGCCGTACTTCTTCGCCAGCGGCTTGGGCGAAACGCCTGGAATTTGAAGCATGTAGGGCGCGGCGCGCTCCAGGTTGGCGAGTTCTGCCGCCTTGTTCGGCCGCCCCGACGAACCGGCCTCAATGTCCAGCTCCAGGTCTTTTGCGATCAGCTCGCGCGTCGGACGCGTGTCCGGCCAGACCGCGCCGGGTCCGACGATCTCGACCACGGTCTCTTTTTCCAGCTCCAGCATCATCAGGTGGCCAACTGCCCTGGCCAGCTCACTCAGGAAGTCATCCAGCTCGTCGACGTTGTCGGCTTGCGACGCGCTGCGTGCGCTCTCGGCAATCGAGTTCTCGGTCGCGGTGCCGCCGGACACGCTGCCCATCGCGGCCTCAGACGAGCCGACAGACCGCAGGATGTCTTTGTGGTGCTCCTCGACCTGGTACTGGTTCGGGTCGATGCCGGTGTGATCGAACTTCTGGATCTTCTTCGCGACGTCTTCGCCCGGCTGCATCCCTTGCAACTCAATGAGCGCGTGCGCTTCGGACTGCGCAATCTTGCGTTTGTCTTCGTCCTCCAGCGCGCCCATGCCGGTGATGTATTTGGGCCGGTTCGCGTTGCGATGCTCACGCAGACCCTGACGCGCCCGGTTCACGTCTTTTTGCGGATGGCGCATCAGCCAGACGTCAGACGGCGGGAATTTCTCCTCCTCGGACTCGACTTCATTAAAGACCAGCGGGAACAAGTTCCAAAACCGTTCGAGTTTAACAGACGGCTCCTGCGGCTCCGACAAAAAGTCGCAATACCCTTCCGCGATCACGAGCTGCTGACGATTAAGCTCGTCATAGATCTCGTAAACGCAGACCTCGGACGCCTTGTTGCGGTTGCTGCGCTGCTTGCCGTTCTCGTCGACGCGGTAACGCTTGGTGTAGCCGTTGCCAAGCCGCACGCCGTAAATTTCAAAGACGCGCTCCGGCGTTAACAGATACTCGCGCGCATACCAGCGGCACCCCTCCAGCGTCTTCACGTGCGTCACGTCGGGATCGAGGATGATATCGCGCACCTTGGGCCACGCGAACACCGGCCCCTCGCGCACGACGATCATTTCCTGGTTCTGAAGATCCTGAAGGTTGAGCCGGAGCTGCTCCAGCTCAGCCTTGCCGTCGTACTTGTTTTCGTCGTCACCGACACGGTCCAGTGTGCTCTCGACGTTCTTGATCTTCGACGTCACGTCCTGGATCTTTGCAGACACGTCCGGATTGGGTTCGAGGATGCGCTGGTAGCCGAGCTGGCAGTAGGCGGCACCGGCCACCTTGGCACGGCGCACCAACGCCTTCATCTGCGACTTGAAATTGGTCGCCTGTTCCTTGGTGTAGTAGTCCCACAGGATCTCTAACGTCTTGCCGAGCTTCTCGACTTGCTGCTCGTATTCCGAAACCTGCTTGATCTCCTGCAACACCGCCATGTCGTTCGGATCGGGACCGGGCACGACCTGGCCCATTGCCATCATCTGCTGTTGCAGCATGATCTTCTGCACGATGCCCTCGATCTGCTCCGTGGTGCCGTCCCAAAGCTGGTACATCAGCTTCGTGCGCGGCTTCGCCGCCACCTTCGGGTCTTTGGCATACAGCGTCGCGACCGACTGGTTGATGTGACGCGGGATCACCGGCACGGTGTAGCTGTCGGCCGCGATCCACTCTTTGTCGGCTCCAGCGAAGGCGAGCTGCTCGCACTCTCGCGTGCGCTTGAAAAACTTTTCCCAATGCTTCTTGGCGTCTTTTATTTTGTCTTCCCACTTTTTGATCAGATCCTCGCGCGCCGGGTCGACGTCCGGCACGTCGTCCCACGAGGGTTTCTTCTGCGGCGCGGCCATCGCAGGGTCCGCCATCGCGTCCATGTTCATGGCGGTCATCGCGGGATCGCCGCCGTACACGTCAGACATTTACCACCCTCGGGCTTTCAGCCGGTCGCCGTGACGGGCGCGTGCCTGCGTCTGTGCCAAAATCCACTGGATCGAGCCGCTGGCGTGTTTGTCGGCTGGCACCACGCGGAGCTGCGGCCGGATCTCTTTGTTCAGACCCATGCCGATGTGCGCGAGCCAGTCACAAAAATCGTCGTTCGTCCCGTTCGGGAAACGCAACATTTGCGCCCGCGCATTCGGCCACCACGGCGCACGTCTGGGAAAGCGAACTTTCCGCATTCGCATGCGGCCTTGGATCGAGCGGGCGCGTAGCGGCTTGTCTTTAGACGGCGTCACCTCGTCAATCGACGTGTAGATCCGCTCCTCGTGCATACGTTTGAACAGGAACGGTCCGAAGCTCTTGGAGATCAGTTCGCTTTCCATCCACCACAGCAGCGGCTTGTGCGTCTTGAACTGGATCAGCATTTCCTCGACCGTCTTGTCGGTCTCCATGCGGTCCCAGATCAGGTCCGGCAGCACCCAAATGTCATTGTTCTCGTCGACCCCAATGCACCCGAGCACGGTGTAGTCGCGCCCTTGCGATTTCGAGACGGCGTGATCCGACGCGCCATACTTGCGCAGGGTTGTCGGAAGTTCAGACACGTCATACTCGACGATGTCCTCGGCACGAAAATACGCACCATCGTCCGGCGTCGGCTTGCCCATGCGCAGCGCAGAGAAGCCCACTGGATCGTTGTGCTTGGCTTCGGCCAGGAACGTGAGCGGGAATTTTTCCTCCCACAGCGACGCCATCGGCCGACTGCCGAACTCGTGAACGACAATCGGGTCGGTCGGTACGTGCAGCTCCAGCTTGAGCGCCGCCGCCAATTCCGGGTCTGTGACCACGGCCGGGATGTTGAAGTATTCCCAACGGCTTTCGATGCCAGCATAGCCACCATCCGAGACAGGTCTTCGCCGTCCGGGATGATCCGGGTCGCAGAGTCGACCAATCAAATCATCTTCGTGCCAGCGCGTATGCACGACCACGATTGGCGTGCCGCCGTGGCAACGCGTGAAGACGACGCGATTGAACCATTTCCAGATCTTGTCGCGGTAGGCCGCGCTCATCGCGTCTTCGTCGTTACGAATCGGATCGTCCACAAAGAAGAAATCGGCAGGCTTACCAGTGCCGGAGCCGCCGACGCCGACGAACGCGAGCTTGCCTCGTTCCTTGGTGATGAGCAGATCTTTGGCCTGTCCGCCTTTGTCGAGCTTGTAATCGGGGAAGACTTGTTTGTAGCCGCTGCTGTTGATGAGCTGCCTGACGTCGTCTCCGAACTCATTGGCAAAATCCTGATTGTACGCGCCAACCATGACGTGGCGACGCGGATCGCGGCCGGAGATCCACGCCGGACCGCCGCGTGTCAGCACCTGACTTTTACCTGTCTGGGGCGAGATCGAGATCGCGACGCGCTTCAGCTCGCCGCGCTCGACCTTCTCGATGATCTCGCAGAGCAAGCGCGCCTGCGGCGTGGTCACGTACAACGACTGCGTCACGTCGTCCAAAGCGTTCGGGTCCGGCATCGTCAGGCGCATGAACGGAAGAAGATTATTCTTGGCGTCTCGTAACGCCAGCAGACGACGCGCTGCGTGCAGCAACGCGTGTTTGTCAGCCTGTGCCTCGTTCGCATTCATCGGATCTTGACCACAAAGGAATTGAAATTCTGCGTCGCGCCGATGTTGTTGTAGACGCGAAAACTCGCGCTTCCGTCCCACGCCACAGACGTCTTTCCCGCAGCGGGCGTCGTGGTGCCTGCGATCCACGCCCCGACCGCCGAAACCATGTTGTTATGTCCGGCGCTGTCGACCATGTAGAGCGCGCTTTGTCCTTGGTGCTGGTTCGACACGAAGATCAAGTAACCGCCGACACCCGTCGCAATCGCCGCACTCGATCCGTTCGCGATAGCGGCTTGCGTCTGTGATGTGGCGTTTGCGCTTGGCGAACCGAACGCCACGTCGGTGAACACGCTGCCGCCGACATGAATATCCAGACCGACGCCCAAGCCGCCCGCCACCTGGAGCGCACCACTCGACGGGGACGTCGACGCGGTCGCGGACAGCACCGCAACCGGCGTTCCGGTGAACGAAAACAGCGTGCCGCTTTGGTAGAGGTACTTGGTCGCGGTAGAACCGAAAAACAGAATCCCGGCTTCAGTCGCACCGCGATACGTGAACATGTCGCCGCTGCGAAACTCTCCACCGACGACGGCACCGCCGTTGATGTTGATGTTCCCGCCAATGCCGACGCCGCCACCGACAATCAACGCGCCGGTCGTCGGTGTCGTCGACACGGTCGTCGCGCTGACAGTGAGCGCGCCGGTCATCGTGTCGCCACCCTTCGACACAAATCCACCTGGCCCCGCAATCGGAATGACCGACGTCGCTAATCCCGCGCTGTTGCCCTTGCCGTAATACAAGACGTTGTCTTGCTCGTTGAACGCGATCTCTGCCGCCGCCAGACTGCTGGGCGCTCCGGCAGCTCCACCGGCTGGACGACGCTTGATGCGAAGCGTGTCGACCATCAGAACGTGCCCATGTCGAAGGTGACGCCATCTATCGTGCCGCCCGTGATCGCGACCGCCGACGCGTTCTGCGTCGACATGGTGCCGAGACCCGTGATGTCGGTGCTGGGGATCGTGGCCGACGCCGTGGTCGCGGCCGTGCCATTGCCTTTGTGATAGCCGGTGAGCGTCGTCGCGCCGGTCCCGCCGTTCGCCACCGCGATGGTGGTGCCATTCCAGACGCCGGTCGTGATCGTCCCCAACGTGGTGATCGTGTTCTGTCCGACATACGTCGACGCGATGTCGATGGCGTCCGCCGCCACCGTGATCCGGTTCGCGGTGCCGACTGCGTCTATCGTGTTGCCGGTCTTTGTCAGACCCGCGCCAGCGGTGATCTGTCCCGCGCCGGAAAACTGCGTCCACGTGACCGCTGTCGTTCCCAGCGTCCCGCCAGGGTCGACCGTGCAGAGGTAGCCGTTGTCGGCGTTCGCCGTGCCGCGCTCGACGAACGTGTACGCGGACGTCAGCTCGACCCACGAGTCCGCATCCGTCGCGCGGACCCACGCGCCAGCCGCAACAGTGTAGATGCCGTTGTTCGCCGCCGTAGACTGGTCTTTTACCAGCACGCGGTCGCCTGCAATGACAGCAATGCCATCAATCGTCTGCGGCGCGGACAGTGTGATGTTCGCCGTCGTCGCCGCCACGCACGACCCTTTGGTGTCGATCCCTTGAATGCCGGAGTCGACGTAGTTCTTAGTCGCGGCGTCTTGCGGATTGGTGGGGTCCAAAAGACCAGTGATCTTCTTGCTATTCCACGCCACGTCTGCGGTCGGCACACCCCACGAATTCAGAGTAAAAGACGTGATGGCCACGCCCTGGATCTGGTTGGCGTTGATCCACTGCGCGAGCTGCGTGTTCGTCGGCGTGCCCGAGTTGCTGACGTTGCCGCCACCGCCAGATGCCGCAATCGTTCCGGTCGTGAACGTGATGCCCGAGCCGATGGTGACGGGTGCCCACGTGCCCGCTCCGCTGCGATAATACATCGCGTTGGTCGACGCGGCCGCCGCCAGCGACGTCAGGTCGGCATCGAGCGGCTGATATGAGAGAGCTGTGTCGACCCACGTCGAATTGAACCGTCCGTAGATCTTGCTGTCGTTGGTCGCTTCGGGAACGCCTGCCGACGCCGCCAGCGTGCCGCCGCTGAACGTCAGGTTGGCCCCGATGGCCACCGCCGTCCACACGCTGGTCCCGGAGCGGTAGTAGATATTATTCGTGCCGGTCAGCGCCGCGATGGCGGTGAGATCGGCGTCCAAAGGCTGAAGGCCAGCGACCAGCCCGTCACCGGCAATGGCGCGGATCACAGACGCGGTGCCGCCAGCGCCGCCCGTGCCTTCACCGTAGTAGAGCGTGTGATCGACCTCGTTGTATGCGAGTTCGGCGTTGGCGAGACCCGCTGGCGCTCCCGGTGCGCCGCCGACGCGGCGTTTGATCCGCAGTATGTCGGCCATCAGTAATTCCCTCCGTCAACGACGTCGCCGGAGGACATGATCACCTGCGTCCACGCGGCGTCCCTCCGTCCGTAGGCAAGGTGATCAAGCGGCGCTTCTGAAACGCCGCCGGTCCCCGTTGCGGAGACGACCCACTTCTCGCCATCCCAGACGTACACGCCGAACGTCTGACCGAAGACCGGAGCGTCGGGAAAGTTCGCGCCGTCGCCAGTAAGCGGAGCGGGAGCAGCGAAAAGAACCTGCTGCTGCGGTGCGGGCAGCGCAACAGTCCGCGCGGCCGCGCGTTCAGCCAGTCGCGATTTCGCTGCGCGCCGAAGCGCCTCTTGCCGAAGCACCGCACGCTGTGACGGGCCAGCGGGTTTCATGTGACCGCCTGCACCCACTGCCCCGACGTGCCGTCGTGATACCAAATGTAGAGGATGCCGGTGTCGCTGTTCCACCAGAGTTGCCCTTGGCGCGGATCGGGCGGCGGCGTCGTCGAGATCGTCGCGTCGCCTTGCGCCGTTTTCACCCACTTCACACCGTCCCAGACATAATCTGCAAACGAGTCACCAACGGCCGGGGAGCTGGGGAAGTTATAAGGGGCCATCGCGTTGCCTCACACCCACAGAGCATCGGAGACGGAATACATGATGTCGGTCGCCGTGCCCGGCGCAATCACCCGGTCAACACCGCCGAAGAAAAACCGGTTCGCGGCCAAAGACGACGCCGAGAAGTGCTTCAGCGTGATCGGGAAACTGCCAGCGTTGAAAAGACGGATTCTCCGCACAGAATTGAACAGTGGGCTAGGCGCAACAATGCCGGTGATGTCGCGCGCCGCATCGCTGCCGATCCGCAGCAGCTCGACGTCGTGAATGCCGGTGGGCGCGTAGTCGTTGACGTTGGCCGTGAGCTGCGGCGGCGACCAGCCAGCGAAGATACCAAGGTTGTCGCTGACATGGATGTTCGCGCCGGTCGAAAGCCGGTTCAGCGGGCCGGTGACGTTGTTACGCAAATCGTTCTGCAAGATCCGCACATCCGCCGCGCCAGCCTCAATCGAGACGCCGTACTTCTGTTTCGCCCCGGCGGTATCGCGCGCCAGGTTGCCGTGCATCAGAACCTGGCTGCGGATCGCAAAGCCGTTCTGTGCTCCAACCGCAGCCACCTGACCGTTGTTGATCGCGGTGCAATTGGTGACGCGGTTGGTCAGCGCCGCCGTATCGAAACCGTTTTGCGCGCATGAGCTGGCGACGCAGCCATTCAAAACGACGAGCTGATTGTTCGCCGTGATGTGAATCCCGTTGCCCAAGCCGCTGGCGGGTGTGCTGGCTGTGGGGCCGGTGAAGCCTTGGCCGTTTAGTTCGACGGTGACGTCCTGGAGTTCGACCAGCCCCTGCACCATCGCGTGGGTGTCGATATAGACCTCGTGATTACCGTCACCACCGAAGAAGCCACCAAGGATCTTCAGACCGTGAATCGGGTTGGTGGGATTGCCGACCACGGCAAGGCCGACACCCGAGTTGGCGAACGTCGCGATGTCGCTCCACTCGATCAGGTTGGAGCCGGGGCGCAGCGTATCGGTGGCGATCAGGTATCCTTGAGAGCCGTTGTTAGTCGAGAGCAGGTGCACCATGCGCCACTGGATCGCCCCGGCGACTGCCGAGTTCGTCACATAAAAGCCAGCGCCGACGTTCGCGTCGGAGAGAACGTTTTCAATGAGACCAACGTCACACGACTTCAAGACGAGGCCATTGGAGTGGCGCGAGACGTAGCAATCCCGCACCAGTCCGGCGTGGCTATGACCTTCGGTGAGGATGCCGTCGCCGCCAGCGGTCGCCGGGACCGCGCGGTCGAGCGTCAGATCCCTGATCGTCCACCAAAACGGACCCGGTGTCGGCGCGTAGCCCGCTTGCCGGATCGAGATCAAAGGCCGGTCCGGCACGACACTCACGATCTGCGACGCGCCACGGCCAAAGCCAATCAAGTGGTTCGCATCGGAGCGGGCAAAGACCAGACTGTTGTTGACGTAGAACGTGCCGGGACCGACGTGAACAGTTGGATGGTTCGCAAGCGCCGTATTGAACGCCGTGGTGTTCTTGGTCGCGCGTGAAGAATCGCCGTCTCCAATCGCGCCGTAGTCCTCGACCGAAACAACCTCGTTCTTGTTCGTGCCGCCGCCACCGCCGTTGATCTGCACCCACTGACCAACCGTGTCGCCCGGCTCGACATAGTGGACATACGTGTTGCCAGTATTGCTCTCGTACCACTGCACACCCTGCGACGGCAGGACCGGCGGGCCTTCCTGCACGTACATCGGCGCACCGATGGAGACGGCCGCGAGAAAGTCCGCAATCAAGAACCAATAACCAGCGATGTGGTCAGCCGAGAACGTCGTCGAGTGATGCGCGACCAGGCAATACCAGAACGCGTTCTCGTTAAAGACGGTGTCGCCAACGCGATAATCGTGATCCGTGACCCACGGCTTCGGCGCGTTGAAACCGATCAGCAGCTCCTCGCGGATCTGATCGAGACCGACGCTGTCGTTCTCCAACTGACCGTCATCGCGCTGGATTAGATCCAGGTGCTGGATGATGTCGTCGGTGGTGATCTTGATCGCGTTGTATTCTTGGTCGAGCTTGGGCGCGGGATAGGGATCTACCGGCGCGAGCGCCTGATCGTTCTGGAGGTTGGTGACGCGGTCGTATGGGATGATCGCCATCGTGGACTACCGTTACGCGGTAGGGCCGTTGGCGACGCGGCATTGCGGCCACTCAATCGCTAGTCCCGCTGCGCGGGACCGCGCTCACTCGTGAACGTGTCGCGACTTATGCACCCGTTTGGTCAGCTCGACAAGCGAACCGGCGCACCGAGATCGCCCAGCTCGTTGCCGACGCTGCGGCGCTGGCGTGGCACGAGAGGCGCTTGCGGCTTCTTCGCCAGGTCAGCACTCAAGCTCCCGAAGATGCTCCCCAGCGCGTTCTCTGGGCCAACGGCGAGCGCGGCAGGGTTGGGGACGGTCTGCAGACCTGCAGCTCCTGCAGGCGGCGTCGCTGCAGCACCTCCCGCTGGCACCGCCGTGCCCTCGTACTTCGCCTTCCACAGATTGGCGAAGTCGCCAGCGGTCATGTCAGTGCGGCCAGCGTTGCCGGTGATCGCGCTCGACGGGTCTTTGTAGAACGCCCGCAAGACCTCCG
>Ga0193738_1000130_pt1 | contig 48256 bp, 66 predicted proteins | sample L2a1metaG_FD_144927 | JGI IMG/M metagenome (GOLD analysis project Ga0193738, IMG submission 144927) | Soil microbial communities from a riparian zone of the East river system, Colorado, United States - L2a1 | ecosystem: Environmental > Terrestrial > Soil > Riparian zone | place: USA: East River... | reverse complement strand
CTCAGGATCAAGCTCTGGTTCGACACGCTACTCGCGCATCATACCTTGTTGCCGCGACTGCCACACAGTTTGGCTTTCCTTGTATCATGTTATACCACGCACCCTTTTTATAAGGATGATGCTCAAACTTGGAAAGAGGGTGGAGATATTGATACGTACTGGAAGTATAACTGTAAAGATGCCGCTCTCACCTACGCAGTCCATGAGCGATTAGCAAGAGAATTGAAAACATCAGGAATGCACGAGTTCTTTTTTGGTCATGTGATGCGTGCTCAATCGCATCTAGTCGAAGCCACAATCCATGGGGTTAGATCAGATGAAGTGGTTAAGCAACGGGTTATCAAAGAGTGTGAGCAGGATGTTAAACGTTTTGAGAATGAGTTCTATAGGATCGTCCATGAAATTACCGGCGATGAAGAATACTATCCGTTGCCGTCTTCATGGCAACAGTTACAGGTGTTCTTTTTTGACATACTCAAACTCAAAGGACGTGGCCGCTCAACCAATGAAGAGAATAGAAATATCATCCTCAAAGACCCATCTACGACTCCGCTGGCGAAGGAGATGATCGTTGCGCTCAACAAGTTTAAGGAAGAACACAAGTTCTTTTCAACGTATGCGAAATCTAGAGTGTCATCAGATGGCAGATTTCGCTGTGACTATAAACAATACGGGGTTGCAAAGGCTCCAGGCCGTCTTTCGAGTACTAAGCTGCTCGACGGTGACGGTGGAAACATGCAAAATCAGCCAGTTCGTGCTCGCGTCCAATACGTTGCCGACGAAGGTTGTGTATTTGTATATTTTGATCTATCCCAAGCAGAGGCACAAGTTGTTTCTTTTCGCGCAGACATCCAGAAATGGAAAGACCAGTATGCTCAGGCTAGGATCGACGGTCTGTATGACTCGCACAGAGCCTTGGCCAGCGAAATGTTTAAGGTGCCATATGATCAAGTACCAAAGACGGATTGGGACGAAGACAACAAGCCAACAATCAGATATATAGCGAAAAGGTGTAGACATGGACTTAACTATCGTATGCAGATGGAAAAGCTTGCGGAAGTCACAGGTCTTCCATATTTCCAAGCACAACGATCATTCATCATCTATCATCAAATCACTCCAGAGATTAAGCGGTGGTGGACGCAAGAAGAAAGGGAATTCCGTGCGACGAAATCCATATCGAACGCCTTTGGCCGTAGACTTAAAGTCGTTCAGCAACTCGACGACTCAGTATTGGAGTCCATTATTGCATTTTACCCACAATCGACTATTGGTGACAAGGTTACAAAGTCTTGGTATCAATCCATGGAAGATGACAATTGGCCGAAGGGCAGGGCTAGGATCGCTATTGATGTGCATGACAATCTTGTCGCGATTTCCACGCCTCGCGTCGCTAAGACAGTGGGTGCAATTCTAAAGAAGTATGCGGAGGAACCAATATGGATACAAGACGCATGGAAGAAAAGGTCAGCGGAACCACTGAGCATTCCAGCGGAATTGAAAATTTCAGTTCCCACAATCTGGAACGAGAAAGCTACAGTGGATTGGAGTGGTAAGAAAGTGAAGACTCCTGGAACGTTTGTACTAGATCAAAAGAAAGGACTGCATAGATGGGCACACATGGTAAAGATGGAATTGTGAGTCATACAAAACTTGACGTTCGCTATCCAAAAGAATTTCGTATTGAGTGTCCTTGTTGCAGAGGAAAGAAAACGCTTTCTGTACAATCTATTCACTACGCGGAAAATAGTACATTACAGTATAATACATACACGAAAGTAAGATGCTGTCATTGTATGGGTTTGGGATTCGTTATGAAGGACTACGATCGTGTGGCAATACAGGGACTGGCAAGAGGAAGTAGTTCAGATGTTGATCAAGGCGGGGCCGAAGGGTGTTAAGCAGATGAAGATTACAGGACGGGTCTTCACAAAAGTGAAAGCGGTTGAGTGTGTAGCGTATCTTGAGCATCTACAATCACAGCGCAAGGTCGATAAATTCATCAAGTCGAACTTCGGTACATCTAATCAAGGTACTGATACAACAATTTGGCGAGCAACAGATAAGATAAGGGAGATATGAGATGCAAATTTCACTCAAGGATTTAAGTCAGTGGCATCCTGTGCCATTTGCTTGGATTCCATTCACACACGAGGGAACGCTCTACTGGCTTGAATCGCCTCCGCTAGAGAGGAGGGCTGTACCGAGTGCGTATGACTGGGAATGGGAACATCGGCTCAAGACGACTAACGCCCATCGCCGCAGGGAATGACAAAACTATGTTCACTTACGAACAAGACGAAGTAATACTAGGTACTGTTCTGACGATCATTATATCCGTTATTATAACATACGCGATTTCTTAATAAGGCTCAGTGCTGGTAATGTCTAGTTCTTCACCTATACCTTTACCATACGGCTGTATATCTTCAAGTTTAATTGGTTGACCTACTCTTTTCGAGAAATCGTTTTCGACTGATTTAATCGTGTGCAAAATGACACGAGCGGCATCCTGACGCTGACGCTCATAGAAGTTCTTGACGGAAACTGGGTCTTGTATATTCACTTTGTTCTCGTGTAGATACTGCGTCACTTCTCCTTCATTCAAAAGATAGTCCTGCCAGGTTACGAAATTGCCAGCATTCACTTTATTGATGCGCTGAATTGCACGAGTCGCGATACCGTAACGCGCAAACAGTGATTTGAAGCCGGTGCCTCCTATATTTTCTTCTTGTTCTATTTTTTCTTGCTTTGCTTGAATCTCAGACAATTTCAATGGATCGTTCGCAAACTTTGCCTTTTGATTTTCTAGATTTTTCCAACGCTTCTGGCCACCTGCTGATAACGTTGCATCACGCATGAACTTATCATGTATCTCTTGAGCAAATTGTATGTAAAGTGGATTGGTCGGTTCAGGCTGACCCATGCCAGGGTTTCCTGCCGGTGGACGTGAACCAAGTTTTTCCTGTGCGACTCGCTCACCAGATTCAGTTACTGGCTTTTTACCATACAATGCACCCTCCTTTACAGTCCATGTATTGTAATACTGACTCAGTTGCTTGATCGCTCGATTCTTTTCAAACATTTCCTTGACAACATCCGTATTACCAGTAGCAGGTGCATGAACACCAAGCGCGTCTCTGAGAATTGGTGTCTTGGAGACAGCCCGTGTTCCCATTTCTGATAGAGCATTTTTGAATGCCTTGTCTACACCTTTCGGTGTTTGTGTAAATGCCGCCGCTCCGGCCCCTACAACATCACCAATCCCACCGCTAAGAGCACGAATAAGAAGCTCAAGATTAGCGGGTAGTCCGCCAGATTGGTCATAGGGTTCGGAGCGGCGTTTATACATCTCTCCACCAAACACACCTTGCGGTGCTGTATATCCAAGAGTGGCAGCACCGGCACCAAATATAGGCGGTACAGGTGGAGAGATTGCAACGTTGAAGAAGCTCTGTGCCACACGCGTAAAGTCTTCGGTTTGTGAGAATAGACTGGAATGTGTTGCATGATGCAAAGCGGTTTCCATCATGCGAGCGGCCGGAGCTAATTCGTGAAAGCGTGGAAACTCGATTCCTTCCTCGGCAGGACGGCCAGGAATAGGAATGTAATAGTTCATTGTCTTTTTGTAATCGTTGCGTCTATTCATCATGTGATCGATATAGCTGCGTCCATTTGGGTCTTTGCCCAATCCAGCTGTATACATGTAACCAGCAGCCGCAGGCAACATTGTGTAGAGCCAGGTGCGGCCCATGAATCCTGTTGGATTCTTAAGGTATGCCTCACCAATACGTTTGATGCCTTGCGTAGTAACGTTGAACCACGGAACAGACGACCGACCCAATTCGGTTACAAATCCATACGGTTTGGCGACAACGTTAAGTGCTGTACGACTCACACTCCCACGCAAACCTTGTCGTGTATCCTCAAACCGAATTGGTTTTGTACCGCCAGTAAATAATCCGCCGCCGCTGTAGTATTGTCCACCAATACGAGGACTGCCTGTTAGGTGTCGTGCCGCTCCTGCTAATTTAGGAAGTGGTGCTCTGCCTAGATTTTTACTGGCAAATGCAAACGATGGCGCGTTGTGAACAGCTTCCAACGTTCGCATGTATGCGTTCAACAAGGTCTTGGCTGGACCAGTTGTGGTTTGAATTGCACTGTGAAGTTGGTTGCGAGCAACCGCTTGTTGTGTTAATATGTTTCCTTGAGTACCACCAACAGAGCGCAATTGCTGATATAGACTGTTGTCGTAAACATGCGCTAAACGTGTGCTTAATGCTTGGGCATTCCCTACGCCAAGCGTTCGTGACAACCAACCAGCACTGCCGCGCTCCAATGAACTGCTGACAGCCTTGACCAATTGTGGTACAAGCTGTTGGGGAATGGCGTAGAGTGATCGTGTGAATCCAACGCTTTTGGCCCCGGCGAATGAATCTGCTGCCGTAAGTCTATTGATCTGAACACTACGCAGAAAGCTAGTTGCAGCAAACCACGGAGCCAGAGCACCAGTAGCACCCATTTCTAAGAGTCGCTTGGTTCCATACAGAGTTTGTTGGACCGCACCAGTCATATAGTACGGATCAAGTTTCATCACATCAGCAATATATGGATCGGTTGTATAACGCTCCAATACACCGCGACGATAGAACGAAACAACATTGGCCTGTGCTCTTGGATGCTTAGCAAGCCATTCCGCAGATGCAGGCGTAAATAATTCTGGCATTGCTCTTCTGACCCCATCAACATACATACCTTTAGTCTCATTTTCGATACGAAACTTAACTCTGCTAGAAATCGTTCTTGCTGAATTTTGTAGTACGTCATCTACAGGCGCTTCATCGAGTGCACGTGTACCTGTAAATGCCGTATCGTTAGGACGGTTCGCATTTTCCCAAGCACGGTCCTTTCTACTAAGCGTTCCATACTCACCAGTACTTTCAAACTTTCGCAGGTCGCGAAGGTTCTGCGTATAGCCTTGAGCGATTTGGCGCAGTTGTGGATGCGCTTGTTCGAGTGCGTTCATTTCTTGCAGTACATCGGGCATCGTCATTCCCTGAACCGTTGTAGGTCCAGGAGGCGGGTTCTTTATGCGACCAGATGCGATCCTGGCATCGGTCATACCAATTTCATCGAATACGTTCCGAAGGTTCATGTACCGTGATGCGTTTGGAACATTGGCACTAATAAGATCAGCCATTGGTACATTTGTTTGAAACGTAAAAGTAGGAGTCTCGGCTCGACCACCAATAACAGCGGACTCACCAAGAGCATTCGCTTCGCCTCTACTCTGAAAGCGAAGGCGATCCTTTAATGCATCTACAACAGGAACTGGTGCGCCTGCACGTCTGGATATTGCGACGAGGCCAGCGTTAACGTCATCTTGTGTACGCATATAATCTTTAACAGTACTGATCGCAGATGTGCCTGGAGCAGCATCAACAACAGGACGGAGACGTGGAACTGAACCACGCGTAAATGTCCCAATTAATCTTGGCGCAAAGATCATTGCACCAGTCGCGGCAACGATTCCGCCGAGCGTTGCGTAGTCCTTTAAACTATAACTTACTGGTCCACCTTGGGCTTCAACCGTAATCTCTTTCGGTGTAGGCGGAGGTAATTGCGGTTGCGCTTGCGCTGATGAAATAGGTAAAACACTATCGAGCCAAGAATAGGTACGTTCAGGCGGCGGCAGCGGCTGACCAGTCATTAACGATGGTTCGTCCATCGCAGGCTGTTCCGATTGTGAAAAGTATTTAGCGCCAGCTACCGCGGCGGTAAGTGGAATAGTTGCCTTTCCTGCTGGTGAAAGAGCTTCACCTAGAATACGGCCGCCACTCTCTATAGGAGTTTGCGGCGGGAGTTCTGTTCCTGTAATCGCATCGAAGAACGAACGCGCACCTTTACCCTGCTTACGCATCCAATCGACAGCATCTTTTGGATCGATACCAACAGCACCCAAAGCTGCAGCCGGAGCCTTCAATAAGGCTCCGCCAAACGTTGGAGATGACGGCAGCGCCGCCGATCCTTCCGTGATCAACGCACCAATATCCCACGGAGCACCTGCGATACCGCCAAGGACACCACTGGCTGTATGTCTGACACCGCCGGTCGCGAACATCGCTTGATCGCGAAGCGATGATCGCTCTCCGGTTTGAGCCTCTTCAATTTGAATGGCTTCGGCCAGCGCCTTCTCTTCGCGCAACTTTCGCTGTTCTTCGGTTTCAGGAAACTCGAAGTCAGCCAATCCAAACATTGTCGAGTAGGCATCGGTCATGTGTATGACTCACACATCATCCGGCAGGTTTTCTTCACCATACTTTTGAATGAACTCGTCGATAAGTTCTTGTCTTTCGCTGTCATTATTCACATCTTCAAGTGCTGTCACAAGTTCATTCTGTGCTTGCGAGAGCATTGGAGCACCGGCGTCTTGATCCATTTGTGAATGAACGTCTTCCAATTCTTGTTCTGTGGTAACGCTGGGAGGACCGTCAGGAGTAGGGTTCGTGAAGTCGGCCATACCTCCCATCGCTTTCATTGCAGCGTCAGGAGCAGGAGCGCGTGGTTGCATACTTTGCATGGTCATAAGCCTCGGGTCCACGTTAGCTCCTGCCGGACTACCAGCGCCTTGACCTTGCATCATTTGCATTAGTGCCATTATGCGTGGGTCTTGCATATCCATTTGTATTCTCCTACTTTAAGTGTTTAGAACCAAGCCGCTTCCGACGACCACGGGTATTTAGTTGAGTCCATCCATGACGAAAATGGTTCCGTTCTGGATAGTGATGATGGTACAGGAACAAAGCTACTATTGCCGCTTGGCTCCGTTAGATTTGGTAGATTGCGAACTGAGTTTGGCTTCTTTCCAGTCGTTCCTCTGTTCAGGGCGGTATACAGTGATGCAATATCTTTCAATCCTGGCATTGTATCTGCTGTTTTGGTAACATTGGCATACGGTGCCTGTAGATTACCAATCGCTCCCTGTTGCATTTGTAATAATCTATTGGACATTGCATTTCTTTTAGCGTCAATACTTTCACCAGTGTTTGGTATACTGATGCCCGTTTGGCCACCTTGCGCTAGGGCGGCTAATTGACCAACACCGCCAAGATCACGCTGTTGTTTCTGACCTACACGTTGACCAGTTTCTGCTAACGCACCCTGTCTGGATTGCAACAGTATCTTAGCCATTCGCTGCATTGGTGTTTCGCCTTGTTGCCCTCCGTTAATGATTGCACCACCAGGAGTCACATCGTGACGAGCGCCAACTTTTGGAGTCGCTTGACTAAGCAATCTGGTTAACGTGGATCGTGTACCTTCCTCTGACGAACCACCGGATGCATAGCGTGTCAATGCCTGACTAAGTAGATCGTTAGCCTGACGACCGGTACCAGCTTGCATCTCTCGAATGCGACGGTTACGGCCAGCATCTTCTGTCAGTCCCAGACGTTGCTCGCGTTCACCGGCACTGATTAATGATTGCTGCTCCGGTGTGAGTTTTGTGAGCCATTCATTTAGGGCTTCATCGAAAGTGAAACGATTGCCAAAAGCATCCGTTTGGCCAGCCCGTGCCATACGAAGCATTTCGGCATTCATTCGCTTTGTTTCAGCGAGTTGTGCCTGAGCGGCTTTGGACGATTCCTTCTTGCCTTGCATATCAAGTAGAGCAAGACCGCCAGTGATCGCCGCACTAATTGGATCGAATACCATAACAGCCTCCTGAGTTATACAGCCTAGAAGAATGTCTTTTTCTTTTTGTCTTCCTCAGCCGCTGGGTCGTCTTGACCCGCTAGTGCAAATGGATCAAACTTTGTGTTTTGTGCACCAGAAGCAGAGCCGGCAGTTGCAGCTAGACCGGACGTATCATAGAGTGGTTCAGTAATTGATCCGCGAAATCTTTCACCAAGACCACCTATAAAATCGTTAAAGGTCTGATCAAGTTCACCTTGATAACCTCCAATATCAAAATTATTACCAAGTGAGAGCCCACCTGCTGCACCGCGGGCACGCCCCAAAATCGCACCGAGGCTATCTCTTCCACCAGACAAGAGATCGCTACCAATATCGTTCAATTGTGATCGAACACCAGCACCTTGATCATCTAAATCTTTGTAAGCACCAGTCGCACCGGTATCCGTTATGACACCACGCTTTAACAGCCGATCGATATATTCATTCGCCTTGCCGCGCTGCTCAGTATCGATCTGTGAAATAAATGGATCGTCAGCCGTATTGGCAATTCTACTGAATTCATAGTCAGGACTAAACCGCGAATCCACACTACGCAAAGCCCTATCTCTCGCAGCGTCTTGTGATCGACCAAACACATTCGCACCGAAGTCCTTGAAATACATACCAGGAGTCGGGTCTTTAGAACCAATCGTACCTAGAATGTTATTGATCTCTTCGTCGATGTTACTACTATATGCCGTCGGATCAAGACCGCGCTCGGAAAAATATCTCTGAGCACCTGTCCTAGCTGTATTAGCAGCCGTAGTTCGAAGACCAGCCAATCTGGCGTCCTCTATACGCGCAGCTTCATCACTAGCCGTCTGCGCTTGTGTTCTCCGCCGGTCTTCCTCTTCACGTCTGCGTTGCTCAGCCGTATTGGCTGCGCCTTCATCGTAGCCGCCGAACCAGTCCTGAAAATCCCAAAAGCCCATCTGAGCCTCCCATTTCGTGTGTGAGTCACACAGCCTTGGATTTTGACTTGACGTGTGTCTCAGGTGAAAGTGCTGGATCAAGCAGTAACCAGCATTGCGCCACAATCAGTGTCGCAGGATAGGTCTTCTGGATGCACTGCTTAATCAATTCTATTTCCGCCGTACTTAGTATGACAGTTTGTTGTTCACGTATTCTAGTGGCTAGAATGAACCGCTTGACGTGTTCATCACCACTAATGTTCTGTCCACCAGCACATAGCGCATTAGTTACTATCTTACCAAGTGTAATTGTCTCTGTCAATATGGCACCACTTTCGTCACGCCGAGGTTGTCCTGCTTGATCACCGGCTACGTTCTGGAACATATCAGTCTTTCCATCCAAACCTTTCAGCGCGGTAGTGAAGTCGATCGCTTCCGTCATTTTTCATCTCCGTGTGTGAGTCGTATACTACATTACAGCAAAGAACGTACTGTTACGATTGAATCCTGTCGGTGGTTCTGGTTGTACTTGACTGTTCCAGGCACGATTTCCTCTATCCAACGGAAATGCACCCATAGGCAGTTTCGTCCAAATTGCACCTACTGGTAGAGGCTGCACAACGGCTGGACTTGGGTTTGGAGCACTGATCCATACGCGAACCGGTTGTCTATATCCGGTAGGTAATGGAAGGTCCGTTATCCGACCGCCTATCGGTTGTGTAGATGCAAGAAGCCGAATCGTTCTCCCGACCCAAGTGCGAAGATCGCTTGGATGTGTATGTCCACGCGATGGTAATGTGTATAAATGATCACCTGTCGGTAATTGATCCTGACCGATAAGATTGCGATTGTAGAAAGCAGTCCACGATCTTATTGGCTGTCGTACCTGCTGCGGATTTGGCCAATCGTATTGATTGCGTGGCAGAGCAGACGCTTCTGTGACAAGTGCTAGATTGACCGTCTGTATCCACGTTCGAATACTATTAGGATGGATATGGCCACGCGGCGGCAATGTAGTAGTATGATCTCCGACCGGAAGTTGATCTTGACCGATAAGGTTTACATTGTAGAACGCTGTCCACAATCTAGGCGGCTGTAAATAACCACGAGGATTTGGCCAATCAAATTGATTGAGCGGCAACGGTTGTGGCGGTGTTGACAGCGCCAAGCTGCTATAGGCAATCCAAGTTCGTAATTGATTTGAATACTTGTGTCCAATTGGAGAAAGATCAGATACCGTCTCACCGATCGGAAGCTGATCCTGACCAATCAAATTCACATTATAGAATGCGGTCCACGATCGCGGTGGTTGTAGATGGCCTCTTGGAGTCGGCCAATCAAATTGATTGAGAGGTAGAGGTTGCGGTGGTGTTGATAATGCTAAGCTGCTATATACAATCCAAGTCCGTAATTGATCTGGATACCTGTACCCAATTGGAGAAAGATCAAATACTGTCTTACCGACTGGTAACTCATCCTGACCGATCAGGTTCAGATTGTATGAGAACGTCCAACTACGCAGTGGCTGCAATGGTCCACTCGGCGACAGATCGATATGCTGTCGTCCTGGAACGAAATCCTGACCAATCAAATTGAGATTGTATGAGAACGTCCAAGATCGTAAAGGCTGTAACGGACCGCGTGGATTTGGCCAATCGAGTTGATTAACCGGCGCTGGTGCTTCCGGTGCGAGCGTCGTCTGTTGAAGCGAAAGTGTCCAAGAACGCGGAGGCTGTAGAGCACCTAGGTCCAATCGCTCATAGCGTTGAACACCGACAGTGTACTCAATTGGTGTAAGTGTTGTCTGTTGTAATGAAAGTATCCACGACCGCAGTGGCTGTAGCGGACCGATCGGAGGTAGCTCTGTGCGAGTCGCACCAGCCACCATTTCGTCTTGCGCAATAAGATTAAGATTGTAGCTCCAGGTCCAACCATGAAGCGGTTGCAGCGGTCCGCGATCAGTCAGTTCAGTATAACGGTTGCCTACCGTCATACGATCTTGACCAATCAGATTTAGATTGTATGAAAACGTCCAGGTTCGTGTAGCAGGTTCTGGATAAGCTAGTGGTGATAGTTCAGTAAATTGTTTGCCTGACGAAAATTCGTCCTGGCCTATTAGATTGAGATTGTAATGCCAAAGCCAAGTGCGAAGTTGTTGATTTCTATCAAAGTCTTTAGGAGAGAGATTGGTTACTCTCTCTCCCGTAGGAAGACGATCTTGACCAGTCAGATTAAGATTGTAGCCCCAAAGCCAAGTGCGAGTCGAAGGCTCTGGATATGCCTTCGGAGGCAAATCGGTAAATCGTACTCCATCCGGTAGATTCGTAGGAGCAGCAGGAGTAAACAGATTAATACTGAAATGTATCCAAGTCCGAAGATCAATCGGTCTATCAGGCTCTGGCGCTCGCTGCCAATCAGAATTAGGAAGATTACCATAAACACGAGGACCGTACAAATTAATGTTGTAATGAATCCAAGTTCTGAGATCGATAGCTCGTCCAGGTTCTGGTGCCCGCTGCCAATCAGAACTAGGAACGCCTGTGTATTGAACAGTAACAGGAAGACCTACTGTAAGATTGTACGTCCAGCTTCTAAGGTCTATTGCCCGTTGCGGTCCTTTCGGATTTGGCCAATCATGTTGTTTACGTGCAGGTGTTGTATCCGCCTTAAAGCTAGCCGTAGTTTGCACCGCGACAGCGGAAGTTCCTGTGAACTCCGGAGTAACCGTAGTTGTTGCTGAAACTACACGACGACTGTTGCCTGTTGAGATGTTAGCTCTAGAAACAGTAGCACCAATAAGACTTGGAGAGGTAGCTGCAAATGTTTGAGTAGCAGCATTGGAAATGCCTGCCATAACGACTTCATCGGCCTGCGCCAGCGTTCCAGTAGCTGGACAAGTAAATGGCGTCGTAGCATCACTTGTATTGGCAGGATTAGCATCGAGCGGATTGACAAGGAATGGTCCCTGGATTACATCTACAGAGCAACTGGCATCGTTGGTCGATGCCGCAGCCGCAACAGAAACGGTAGTTAGAGTACCAGGAACAGTAACTCTAGAATAAAAGCAACGCTGCGTTACTGTTCCAATGTCTGTTCCAGCATTGACCGCAGAATAAGTATTACCAAGGTTATCAGTAACGCCAGTTGCAGTAAGAGTTGTTTGTTGTCCAAAGGTAACCCAGATCAAATCACCAGGCTGGACAAAAACCGATCCCGTTGCGTTAGTCGGATTGGTTACCGAGTTAACGGAGGCAGTAAGTGTACCTTTAAGACTGCCGAATGCCATAACATCGGACCACTAGTACTTATAGTACGTTTGTTGGTTGCCGCTTAAATGTCTAATGTTGTCCGCCGTGTATGTAGTTGTTGACCAGAATCCAAGTTCGACGAAATCAGCATCTGCCAAATTTCCTCCGAGATCAGGAACTTCCAATGCACTGTTCACACCATTGGTGAGCGCATCAACTATAGTAGATACACCATCGACTCCAATTATCGAGTTTGTACTATTGTAAACGTTGGCAAATGCGTGCCAAACATTATCAATCGCTGTTGCTGTTGGTAAACTACCGGCAAAGATAAATGCTGTGTCAGCAGCACTGTTCCATCCAGCGGCAATACTCGTAGTTGCATATAGACTTTGTACAGTTGTAAATGAACCAGTACGCTTCCCGACCCACGAAAGGCTATACGGTTGATTAATTACTGGAAAAGACGCTGCTGTCGCTAATCCGGTTGCACTTGCAATCGAGAGCCTTATAACTGGAAGCGAACCTATTCCACCAGTTATGAACGCAGGCTGATTCGCTTGCGTTGCTTGCGTCAAGTGTTTGGTACCTATCTGATCATACAAAGTTACTACAAATAGATTTGCACCACCAGCAAATGCCAATATGGCAGATTGGTCCAGTCCTCCCCAGAGATTATCTGGTGGCACTCCAGGAACTGTTACGAAGTCTTGCTCGGTATTACCTCCATCCTCACGTAATCGTATAGCAGGTAGACCAATTTTCGCAAAACTATAGGCACGCAAGCCCCACCAACTAATAGCCCCAGGAACAATATCCCCAGGACCATCGTATGGACGGACGCTACCCAGGCAGCCGCTCATATAACCGCCGGACATCATCGGCTATTCCTCTAAATGATGCGGATACGGAGCGTACCCCGTATCCGCACTGATGTATGACTCACACAGACTCAGTACGGCTCATAGAGAATGTGAGCGTCGGCGAGCCCTGAGGAACCACCAGCACTAGAGTTGTTCCACAGTACACTTTCGCCGCCAGGAGCAGTATTGCCAACGATAGTCCACTGCTGCGTCGGACTGGCATTCCATCGATAGATGCCACCAAACAAGTTCAGTGCGAGATTGAGTTTCGCATCTGTTACTGTGTTTGATGGTGTCGGTTGAGTACCAGCCGCAACGAATGGTACCGGCGGAGCAGCCAAAGCCGCAGTAGCGGGATGCAGCGGACCGGCACTATGCGGCGCCGCAAGCGTTGTAGGAGTCGTTTCCAACGTGGATGCTCTTGACAACTCCATGGCTGCTACAGTTGAGGCAGTTGCTTTACCGGAAACCGACAACTCGAGAACATCGACTACCTGTGTACCCGAACCTCCTTTGAGGGCCATATAGGTAGACGCCGAACCGATCGCAGAACCGGCAGCAGCGGCAGTGAACGTTAGAGCAGCAGATTTGAATGACCATTTAGCCATCTCAATCACCCTTTCTTGGTATCAGAACGGGGTTGACAGAGGTTCCAGCCATCGTAAACTTGCCGCTCTGAACCAAGTCTGCGATGGCTTTCCACGGACGGTGTACATAGTCGGGATGACGACGCGCACCATCACAAAGATCACAAATGTACTGATTGCACTGCAAACACGTAGCCCGTTCGCGCACCCGCATTGGGTTACGAATAACTATTGTGTTACAGTGTGCGCAAGTCATAGTAGCTGCTTCAAACAAAGCACCTTCTTTGACTTGATCAGGATGATAGCCAAATTTGACAGCTTCATCGGCTGTAAGACCAGGACTAGCACGATGATCGATCATCACTTCGCCTTCTTTCTTCATCTCAGAACCCTTTCACGTATGAGACTACATCCCACCGATCATCAGCTTGATTCCACAAACAGCCGATATAATCGATTGTTCCGTTCAGCGTAACTGTTAGACCTGTAATGTCAGTTCCGAACCTGAATGATCCGGCAGCACCAGTCGATAGTGCCAATGTACGATTTGCTCCAGATGCCTCGTGAGCAATAACCAACCTATGTGACTTCCCAGTTATCGGTGAATTAGTTGGAGCAAGAACAGTTCGATTTCCGAATGCTGCCAATTTGAAGGTACCTCCAAGCGACGCATCAATTGTTACTGATGGACCATCAGTTAAGCTAACTACGGTATCGGTGAGACGCTTTGGGCGTACTTCACCAGTTCCTGTTACAGTAAAATTATCGTCTGGTCCTCGAATTATATAATCGGCTATGGTACTAACACCCAGAACGTGAAGACTGCTAAAATCAATCGCCGTTCCAATTGGAAACGAGCCTCTCGTACTGAGAATTTTACCAGCAGGGTCTATTGGAGCCCCAACCACGCTATCGAACATAATGCCATCAACCCATCCAGAACCGTTATTGTTAAAGAAATATAATCCAGAATCTACAAAAGACCCCTGACCAAATCCACCGGATAGATTGGGACCAATAGCAACACCAAGACGACTTCGCGTCGATGATCCAGTCACCATATTGACATTGACTTCAATACCAACAAGACTCTCAAGATTTTGCGCTAGTGCCGAAGTAGCTAGTGCTCCTACGTTCAAACCGCCAATATATCCCAATTCGGTTCCGAGCCCACCACCATCACCTGTTGCAGCAGCAGACGTAATAAATGCGCCAAGATAAAAACGATTGGGATTACCAACCGTATTAGTTGGTCCATCCAGTATCATTTCTGCTGTAAGAGCAGAACGTGCACCTTTTACTGTCGAACCTCCCACAATATATTTTATATACTGTCCGTAGATTCCCGCAATAGCATTGGCGCCAGCATCAGCAGTGTCGCTCACAATATGATAGTTTATAAAGTAATCAAGAAGTCCAATAGGACCGACAACATTGTGTTGTTGTCCCACACCGTGTGCAAATGTATTAGGTAGATTAATCGTTAATGCTATATTGGAAGTACCTAAAGCATTAATGGCTACTAATCCATTGTCATCCACCGTCATACTTGAATTTTTTAGCAACTTACCTGATGGACCATCAAAACGCGTAACTGCATTACTAGTTGCCGGAGAAGGACCAACAACATCACCTAGCCCTGGCGGTACTGTCCACGAACCATCGGCTCTTAAAAAGTTAACAGCACCACCACCAGAAGGAGGCGCAACTCCCTTGAGTGTATTAGTAAATGTATCAAGTAGAGATGTAGCTTGCGTACCAGATAGTTCTTCAACAGGACCAGGACCACCACTAACACGTCCAAGGAAACGATTATTTGCTGATAAGTCTAAAGTTATTATAGAGAATTCGGCCCAAAAAGTTGGATTGGCAATACGATCCTGATCAAACGTTGTCGGTGTTGCTGCTGATGTATGACTCACACGCGCAATGTAAACAATACCGTTCACCGTATCGAGAACAATATCACCTTGTGCATAAATTGTAGAATTTTCCCACGGCTCTGCATCAGCCGCAAGCAGTGTTTGATACAATGCCTTATCAACTTGGTGTAGAGTATCCTGAACCGTCTGATGCCACGGAGTGGACAGAAAATCAGGGACTCCGAACCGGAAGTGCTCTGTGAATGTTGTAGTCATTTCCTGCGTCCGTTATCTGTTTGTAGGCTTCTTCGTTCTGCTTGACCATAAGGTTTCGGAAACTTTCTACAGCAGCACCAGTTTCACGCTGCAGCTTCGAATTCTCGATTAACAGTAGCGGTACCCAATCGTCGATACACCGATACTGATCAACTTGTACTCCTGTATTCGGATTCATTCCAATGATGTGCATCCATCTATCACAGATGCCGTCCGAAACCAGCTTACGACACTTCTTCGTAAAGCCGGTTTTGTGACAACCAACTTTTGGATCAGGAAGGCTCATTCGCGATTGGCTCCAGCATTTGGATCGATCTTCTTCTTCATGAGTTCTTTCAACCTGGCTTCGCGTTCCTCATCGGCATGTTTCAATTTCTCTTCCGCTTCTTTCTTCTCTTTCTTCACACGATCGTCCTCCATCTTGTGACGATCTAACAGGTAGTTGACGAATGTAGTATCCATGATGTTGATGTTTCCCATCCTCCGTCCATTCCCATCCGCTTTAAATTCGACATGGCCAACACCATTATCGAATTGGATTGCGTGGATAAACGTCGGTAGTTCGGAACAGTCAATACTATGAGCTACGCCGTCCACTATGACTGTGTTGTCTTCCCTGATAACTGATAGCTTCATGGCCTAGTCCTTTGTTGCGATGATCAGATCAACGTATTGAACACGGATGTCTATAGCGTGTGTATGCGAACCACCACCACCAAAAGCATTCGCTTGGTTGATACCAGTAAAAGCTGGTTCAGTTGTATGATTATTTGCGCCAGCGTTTAGAAAGGAAGTACCTTGTCCACCTGGATTGTTGGTACTGCCATCCAAACAGGTAACATTGTGAAAGTGTCCTGGGTCCGTAATGGTATGGGCGTGTGAAGGTAGTTCAAAAACTGTTAATGTATGTGCATCGGTTGCAGTTCTTGCAAAGACTGTTGAGAATGGAAGCGTACCGCCTGAACTAGCAGCGCCAGACACGACTCGCAATGCTTTGTCATTATGTACAACATCCTTAGTCCAACCAACCGGAGCATTAGTCTGCTGGAACAGCATCTTTGTTCCAGCAGGAAAGAACCTATTATCAAATCCACCACGGAAACCGGCAGCAGTAATAGCTCTTTCCGTATCGATACCAGCCTGAACCTCTGCAACGGTCGCAAGCTCTACAACACCACGCTCTGTCTCAGTAGCAGGATTGCCATCTGCTCGAAAGAATGCGATTTCACGCCATTGACCAGAAGCATTTGATGTAAGGATTTGTACATCACCAGCCCTCATGGTACGATTCGCACCACCAAGCAAAATCAGTGTCGTAGCATTGTGAGTCACAATCGCTGCGCCAGTGTAGCGTAGCATTTTATACTTGTTCGCAACAGTCCCAAAACTTGTGATTGTAGCCGAGCCTGTAATCGCTAATCTTGATGGCGTCTCTGCACCAATGTCCGTCGTAGATGCAGAAGCAATAGAACCTTCCGCATTCTCATTAAATCCTGCTTGAATTGAAGTTAAATCGATCAGGACGGCCCACTTACCATTGCCTAGATCGGTATTGAAAACAGTTGAGACGTGAGAAATAACAGCAACAGCGTAACGCTGATTATCGATAACAAAATCGCCCTTGATGTACGATGTTGCGGTAGCCCACGTGCCACGAAACTGTGGGATGGTAACAATAGCGTTCCAAAAAGTTGGATTAGCACCTCTGAACGTTGTGAACGTAACAGGCGTAGATGGACTAGTGTGATTAATAGCGCACACATAAAGCTGACCATCAATATCATCGAGAGCAATATCACCAACAAAGTACTCATGATCGTTCTCCCATAAAGCTGCACCGGCTGCGAATAGTGCTTCGTAGATGGCTTGATCCACCTGACGAAGTGATGTTTCCAATTCATCATGCCAAGGCTCCTGCTCAAAGTCAGGAATTGGAATTCGGAAGTGTGCAGAATATTGGGTCATGGTGTATGACTCACAATCATCGTTGACGGCTGCCGCGAGCGTAAACAAACTTTTGGCTGATTAACTCAAGTGGTTTACGTACTGATCCGGTATAGATACACTTTAGAGTCTTGAACTTTACTGGAACATTCCAAAGACGCGGGTCGTCACTTCTACGACCACCGCCGTAAGGACCAGCGTCATAACCGAAACCAGGAGCATCATTACCAATAAAGTTAACAGTAACCGCTGGGTCATACTGTATAACTCCATCAACATCCTTGTATAGATTATCTACATAGACTTTGAGCGTGAACTCTCCGGTTCCCTTTGAACCAACTGATGCAAATCTTAAAATCTTGGTTTGTGTTGGGTCCTTACTATCTAGCCAAGGTAGTTCCATTTCAAACGTAATCGCTTCGCCTTCATATTCTTCCCACTTTGGGTTCAGTACTTGATCGGCCCTATCCTGAGCGAATGAAACTGAACCGCTGACATTGTTACCAATAGCAACCCAACTCGAATTGCTAGGAACATCTCGTAAAACAGCTCCAACACTATAAGCGGTAACAGGCGCCCAATTGCCGTCACGATCATTAAGTCTATCTGATGCATAATTCTCACCAGGATACGCGCCATTACCATACTGAAAGATACGGGTTCCAATAGAATAGAACACACGCCCTAGAAACGACGTACACGCTGCAATCATTCCCTGACCTGAGAACGTTGACCAACTTCGATAACGCAAACGATCATTAAAACTATACACGAACGATGGACCAGACGGAACAGACAAGATCAAATCGTGCGCCAACGAATCATAAACCATAAAACAACCAAGCCTAATCTGGTCATCTGTCAAAACAGCAATTGTAGCGCGATAAAATGGTTCGATCTTTTCACTGAGAGCCAACGTATCTAGATTACCGAATAGGTTACGAGAGGCACTCGCCAAACCATCAAGACCAGCAAACAGCATATCGTTCTCTACTTGCTTAATACATCGGTGACCAAGAATACCAAAATCTGGCATCGAATCAGGAAATGCTGGAACATGCTCAGGAGTAGTTTCGGTATTATACACACCAAGCTGAACGACGAGCGACTGACCGAGAAAGAATACGATCAGGAATGTACGAAATCCTGCGATGCCGCGAATCTCGGCAGCACCCTCTGGAGCATACGCGCCTACGTCAATACTAATTGAATCATTCGGAGCGGGATCACCAGGAAATGTTCCAGCGGTACTTTTTGCAGATATATAAATCGTATTCGGTAGACCGGCTATGCCTGCAACACAATGATAGTTTGACACAACACAACCGTACTTGCCTATTGGCGTATTAGTATTACTACCGCTCCCCAAGTCCTGTAAGTATGTCACGACTAAATTTGCACTGATCGTAACCGGTTTATCTATTCCATTGTGAACGATAAGTTGATTCCTGAACGGGATGAAATCGACATTGGTGATGCCTCCGGACCAACCTGATGGAGAACCAGGAAGAAGCGCAGCAATAGCACTATTCCAGATAACGACACTGACTCCATCGTTATCTGTCGCACATATCTGTCCCGTTGTTGTGACTGAAATGATGGTGTTCGCGAAATACTCCATGTCAACAATCGTACCAGTAACGGTATCTGATACATCCTCAAACCAATTCGAGCCATAACGCACCTTCTGGCCACCAGCTGGTGTGCGCCGCATATTATTCAGCGCGACTTGATCGGAAGGACTCATAAGAATATCGTTCTCGACTGCGTTCAAGCCGCCAGGAAAACCACGAACAATAAGCGGCAGAAGCTTGCTTGGCTTATTCGCTTTAATTTCAACTGAAAGTAGATCGCGTCCCATGCTGTGCGACTCACACTTCTTGCCATTCAGTAGGAACACCAGAAGATGGATCGATCGCTTTTGGAATGCGAGACAGCGCATTCTTAATGTCACTAAACTTGTCGTTCATCATAGCCTTTACGACGTTGGCAGCATTAGCATTCAGATCATCACCAATGAGTGTCATGAATGCCGTTGCATACGATAGTAACGCTCGATCCAGATACCACACATCTTCCCAATCCCATTGTGCCGCTGGAGGTACAAGTGGATACAACAACGCCTGAATATTAACAAAGCCAGTAGCCGTCACAGGATAGAACTGTAATCTACGCAATGCATAGTTAGCGTCTGTCACATGTAGACTAGACCAGTATCGAAGACGCGTACCACCACTTGTGATCGCAGACGAATACGGATTAGCATCACGCGACCACATAGGAATAGGCTCAGACTCTGCATCTCGACAGACTTTGATAAAGTCCTCAAAGTCCCTAACCTGACCAAATGCGTCCGTGGTCACCACGCCAAGGATACCATCAAGTTGTAGTCGATACCACTTGCGGTATTGGTGCCACGGATACTTCTTGAACAGCATATCGAACGCCCGAATGGCATTGCTGCGCATCCGGTCGTCCCCGTACATCTGAACACCGGAACCGGCCACTTCACCGACCAGTTCCAGTGCGTCGTCTACTACTTGGCGAACAGTAGCTGACATGTGTATGACTCACACACTATGCGAAGAAGTGTCTGATGCCGTGCAGTCCACCATTGCCTGCGGCATTCACGGAGTTGTCACCTTCAAGTCCGAGAATGGTCTCCATTACGCCATCGAGCGTCGTTGGCGCATAAGTTCCACGAGGATCGCCAGTGGTCAACGATTGGGGATCGACCAATACAGGCTTGACCCATTTGGCGAAGATGCCAGCCGGATCAATGAACACGGGCGGAGTTCCTTCCTTCGCCCATCCGATGTTGCACTTGTACGGAAGGCCGAGGATACCAGTTGTACCGATGGAGAACGTCACGGCATTGGTTGCCGCCGTAATGATCTTCGCACCAGTAACGCGCTTGATCGCCGCAGCACCGCCAGCAGTCATCGTCGTCGCCGCAGCAGAACCTGTGAACCGCTTCGCAACCGGCTGACCGAGATAATCAACGCCTTGTATCTCGATCACCGGCGCGTTGCCGGGAACACCGCTAAGGTCAACACGCAACACACGACCATACGGACTGTCCGTCGTAAGATTGAGCGGAAAGAACGTAAGGGCTACCGCATTTGCGCCGCCAACGTTGGCACTAAGTGCTGTAAGAGAAGCAACAGCAGGCGTTCCAAGAGAGAAGGCCGTCGGCTGCCCATGGACGAGATTCGCAGAGTATCCCATCGCTGGCACATAGTTATTGGTGCCAGTCAATCCGGCAAACAGTCGCTCTTTAGCAGACATTTGACTGATCCTCCGTTAAGTTGCGAAAATCAAACCGCCGTACCAGGGGCAGCCGGCTGCGATGCCAACTGCTCCGGCATGACCACTCGTCCCGTTCGGGCTGTAGCCATAGCGATGACTTGATTCTCAAGGGCCTCGAACGCGGTGTCGCGTTCGTTTTGGTCTTGTGCGGCGATCAGCTTGCCGATTGGGCTGTTTGGGTCTTCCAAACCTTGTAAGTTGATCATCCGAGGGCGAACGTGAAGCTTGTACCGCTTCAATTCCTCCATGTTCTTGAAACGAAGAACGTGCCCACGCGGAAAGTAGACGATGTATCCAGCGTCCTGCTTTTGCGTCTTGCGCACGATCTCACGCTTCTTCGTATCGAACGGAGTGATTTCCCGTTCGACTTGTCCATCAAGCTGCCGCACGACATACGACAGTCTCGTGCCACTCATTGCGATTTGAAACACGATGCGATACTCCTAGTTTGTGTGCGACTCGCACATCTAGTTGGTGAGATAGGCGTGCGTCCTATACTGACGCCAGGAACAAAGTTGCCCCTCCCACACAATACGACGACCGGAAGCATCCATGTTCCAAGGTGCGACCAATTGCTTGATGCGCATATTGACACCACGGAGGATGTGGAGCGTGAGAAACTTGTCGTTGACAAAGTACGCGACATTGGCTCCGAGCTTCTCATCGAAAAGCAACGGTGTACCGTTGTGTGTCGTACCGACAATACCAAGGTTCACCAGTTTCTTGCCGGTACCGGATGCATCAAGAGCAATGGTTTGCTTATCGCGAGCCGCTGCCTTGTGCATACGGTAGATATTGCGTCCGGCAAAAATAACACTCGGCTTGGACTCGGCTGAATCGTCCGAAGACGTATCGCCACGATTCAAATCGAGTTCAAGAATGTCGTCGAACGCTTCCTCGATGTTTTCCGGCGACAGCGTACCAGCAAAGTCATACGACGAGGACCGCCACTGCGGTTCCGACGCAAGACTGATGCCACCCACCGAGCCGGTAGTCGGATCGGCCGGAATGAGATTGCCCAACCCATTGGGATCAGTCCCGGCACCAACTGCCGTATGGTAAGTCGCGAACTGACGAGAAATACTCTCGTCGAGCGCCATGATCTTGCCTTTGATGATCTTGAAGATTTGAGCACGACCTTGGTTCTCGTCTTCTTCCTGATCGGAGATGATCAGGGAACCCACGACTCTCGCCATACTGTAAGAAACGGTCGTGAATTCGTTGGTCTGATCGATGGGTACTGTATCATAGTACTGCATCGATGTAACGTTTGGGTTTAACCCGACAATGATCGGATTGGTGATGCTCGGTCCGCCATCCTCGACCACCACGCGCTTCTTGGCGTGGAGATACGCGGAAACGGTGCCCGAAATCGCCGACGCCATGATCAGCTTCGCACGACTGCGAGTGAGCATGGAGTGGATTACGGTATCTAGGGCAGGCATTGATCTCTCCTAGTGGTTGATCCGATTATGACTCACACAACACCGTGCTGGTCCAGAACATCCTTCAAGATATTGTCGTATGTCGCATTTGCTGGAGCAGGACGGTTTCTGTCATCCCCTCTTGGTGGTTGTCCACGACCAATCGGACGTGAAGCACCGCGAGGACTCCCTTTCTGTTGACGGTCGCCGTTTCGCAGCAGGTTCAGTTGAATACGCGCCCAGATTTCACCGAGCGACATTCCCCTAAAATCGGGGTTCTGCAATACCCGTTGGAACACGGGCATATATTTTTGTGCATCCTGATTTTCAGCAAAGAACGATTCTACTTCTTCTTGCGCCCTACGCTCTTGTTCTTGCTGCTGCTGACGCTGCCGTTCAGATTCTTGGGTTTTCTGGTTCTGCTCAGAAATAGGCTGTGTGGCCTTCTGGATTTCCTCTCGGACCAAATCGATCAATGACTTGGCATCTGCACCATTCACACCTTGTATTCCCAATTCAGCTACATTTGTACCACTTGCGGCGGCCCTTGTCAATAGCGCACGCAGAGCCTCAGCGGGCTTTGTTTTTAGATCGTTATACAGCTTTGCAGCCGCTAGCATATCATTCGGCTGTAAATTAAACTGCTTCAACGCTTCACTGTGACTGCGAAGCTGTTGAACTTCTGTATTCAATTGCCGTCCCGCTTCTATGACTTGACGCAATTGATTCTCACGTTGCTGCAAACGGTATGTCAAACCGCCTACCTTCGCTCCCTCTCCACTTTTGAAACCGCGTTGGTAAAGCGCAGCCTCCCGACCTGCTTTGGCTACAACCTGACCGGTATGTGGATCGACCAGATTACCATTACCATCAGGTTGCACTTCCGCACTACGCGCAAACGGTCGAGGCGCCGCCTCCCCTTGCTGTCGCTGCTGTCGTCGATCCGGTGTACGACTCACACTCAGATCGTCGAGTGATTGCCTTTCTCTATGGTCCGGTGCACCATCATCGCTACCATCCTGACCATCGTCAGAACCGGATTCCAGATCATCACCAAGATCGCCAGCACCAATTTCGTCGTTATCAAGCCCTAGGTTGTCGAACACCATTTGTCGGTTGTCGCTGTTGCTGTCCTGCTGCCTGTCGTTGGGTGCCATTGTTCACCTGCTCCTGTATAAATGTTAAGATTTCCTGATCCGAAGCCCCTTGCTGCTTCATCTGAACAACTTGGGCCTTTATTTCCTCTGGTAGCTGTTGCGCTGCTTGTTGTAAATCTTGTCCTCCACCGCCACCACCAGAACCATCACTCACGCCTCTAGACAGATTGGCCTGTATCTCTTGATCTATCGCGGCCCAATCCTCTTTTCTCATTACGATTTCGGTAAACGCTTGCTGTAACACCTTGAGCATGATCCTGAGAGTTGATCCAGGAGCTGCTTTGGCGAATTGTCCCACAGCTTGCGTTAACTCGATCGCTTCCTTCTTCTTAAAGGCACTATTCGGTTTCTCCATGCTCCCAGCAACAAGTTGTACCGAGTACTGAGAATTGAATTCTTGAACAGTCATATTCCTAAAGCCCTGCGCAAGCACAGGACCAATAAGACCTGCTACCTCTTCCACTGACATATTCTTGACACATAGTTCTGCAAGTGCTTGCGCAATATCACCAACTGTGTCTTCGACCACATCGACTTTAGCGCCTACACTCAATCTCATAGCTTCCTGATATGTATTGACAGCAGATGTATTCGTATTCGTCTTGAATTGAACACCACGAAGCGCATCACTAGTATTCGTCAAGCGATTGATAGCCTCCATTTCGGTCTGCTTATTGAACAACTGTTCGTATTCAAGAGAAGGTGGAGCAAACGCTTGGATCATGTCAGAAATCTTCTGCTCTCCAGCACGAACACCTAATATCTTCTTATTCCATTGCCCATCACCACGCAACGTCTTTAGGAATTGCTCAACCTCCGTCTCGTCTACCTTATCTGAATTGTAGAAAAAGAAGTCGAATACGGATCGCCTGATCTTATTGATCTGACGATTAATATCATTGATGTTATCCTGCTGATCGAGATAGTATGCCGTTTCGCCAACAGAGATAGTCCCACCAGTACTGAATGCAAAACTAATCAAGAAGTATGGAAAGAACCTACTTAAGCCGAGAGGATCATCCCACACCCAAAGCGGCCAAGTCCAATCATCCTTATGAAACAGCATAACACGACGCATTGCTGCGTCCCACACGTAATAGCATTGCGTATAATACAAATTCAGGTACGCACGACGTTGTTCGTCTGTATGACTCACAACCTCCGTGACCGACGGTTCAGCTGCCTCCAAAACAAAGCCAAGATTATTATCGCGATTACCTCCCTCAGCGAACTTCGCCTTGTGCGTCGGCTTGTAGACAAGCACCCGAGTCTCATTGTCTTCCTCATCTTCTGGATTCTCTTTCGTGTATCTCGCCATCAATGATGCTGTGCTAATATAAACTTCTTCGATCATCCACTGCGCATCCATTCCATCTGCGCTTTCAGCGTATGGATCGATTGTCAAACAGTGTGGAAGTACCACATTTAACTGTGGACCGCTAGCTTGCAGCACTTCCATATTTTGTTCGAGTGCCTCAAGCTGTCCATACAGATGTTCAACTTTATCCAAATCCTTAGCCTTCCCGAGTTCATCGGTAAGCTGTGACATCTGTTGCAGTGCCATCTCACGCGAGTCGTCTTTCTGTGTGTAGTCCAGCTTCAACAGACCAGTATTCGTAAGCAGACCTAATCCAGCAGCACGCTTGATTTTCGGCTTGGCGTTAATTCCAGGAGCCGATTTCCTCCTAAAAACAGTATTGAGTAGCGATTGCATGGCATCGCAAAGAGGTTGATCCCCTTTATCAGTTGTCGAACATGTAATGTTTGGGTCTTTACCATAGACCGCAGGCAGCATCACGTTCATATTACTGAAAACAATATTCTCAGTACCATCACCACGCTTGAACATACCGCGCGGTGACTCTAAATCTTTCGATTGATTATTATTATAGTATCTGAAAACGTCATCATGAACTTTACGCACTTCCTCCATGGCTTTGGTTGCGGCCTCGAATTTCTTCTGCCACATTTTGCCAACAGAGCGACTGATCGCAATTCTACTACCCTCAAAAATCTGATATAGTGGTTGCGGCTTCTTTTTTGCTGCCAATTCATCGACAGCCTCTGGAACCTCAAAAACGTCGGTGTCATCGTCTGCCATTGGTTCATTCCTTCGCTTTTTCTTCTGCTAACCGTTCATCATGTACCTCTTGACGACCGGCAGCACGTTCTCTCTCACCAGTAACTTTCAACAACTCGTCCAATCGACTGTTTGTATTAGAATGCTGCTCGTCTTGTTTCTTCTCAATGCTCTCCAGTTTGCTCTCCGCTGCAATTATTGTTGGTTGAAGGGCTTGAACCTTATGACTTGCCCTAAGTGATATAATAGCACCAACAATAGCAACAATCATACTACCGAAAGCTGCTAAAAGTGTCGCATAGGCTGTTATTACATCTGCGCTCATAGTTCATAGTCCCTTGAAGCAAGCTTGAATGGCTGCCCTTTCTTGTGGAGTTAGGCACCTTCTCGCCTGGCGTTTCTGATCAGGTGTGTAACCCTCATATATGTACGAGTACGCCCTTATCAAGAAGCACGGAGCACCTACACCACGTCGAACATACTCGCAAGAAATTGGCGGCGCTTTTCTCGGCGCCGCATTGACTGTATGACTCGCACAGAGAGCGAGCAAGATCACAAACCACTTCATGACTACCTCGAAGAGGCTACAACGATCGGAGATGTACCCTTCACGATTGCACTGGCGGCCTGTACAGAATCCTTACTGGTCGATACAGGCGAAATCTCAATTTTCGTGACTTCTGGCACAGCAGAAGCAGCGGCTACAAGACCAGTCTTGGTCTTGGCAATCACTCCCCAAGCAAGCATGATAAGAGAAGCGACGACACCTACCACTGCCTCCGTATTGAACATCGATAGGAGTCCAGAAATGTCCCATCCCTTCGCAGTTCCCCAGCCAATAAAACCACCGCCAAAAGTCGCGATCACCCACCGAATGGCTGACTTGATTTGTTCGACATTAGGAGTAATCATATCACGTCTCCCGCGTTAGAGTGAACTTTTCCATCTGCGAGATCACACGAATCATGACCGCACAGCCGATCTGCGTATCCCACGCAGTAGAACTCCATTGACCGTCGGCTATGTACTTACCTGGTCTTTGGATACTCGTTGCCCCCCACACATAGGGACTAGGAATCTTATTATGATAGTTCCAATACCCCCAACCGTTATAATTTTCGCAATAATATAGAATTTTCTCAAGACGCCAATCGATAATTCTATTATACCCTTTCAATACAACCAACGCATCACGAGCACCAGCCTCCCACGTCGCAAATGGTCCTCGTCCTGCCGGCACATGTGTACTGACTCTATTCAGTGGATCACCTTGAGCAAGCTGTGTTGTAAAATTCAGTGACGATTCCCGCATATGTAAACAACCAATCATATACCACGGAACACCTGTACCTCTTTGCGCGGCTTCATAGCGCGATTTATGACTCACAATCTTTTTACACGCCGAAATCACTCTAGGCGCATTCGAATGAGACAGTGACATGGTGTTCCAATACCTTGCGTATATTGGCCACATCGATCTGTAAGTTGGTACAGCCATTTTGTTACACTCTTGGTAAACTGATACCTTCGGATGTTTCAGCCATCGCTCGCAAATCAGATGCATAGTCCTCAGCCTTAGGCGCCATCTCTAAAGCAAACGCTGCACTTTCAAGAACCTCTGACGCCCACTGTACACGCAAGGCGAGGCCCATCTTGTACGGTCCCCATCGCACAACCTCCCACTGCGGAAGTTGTACTTCGAAAGTCTTTAGACTAAGCGGCAATCTCGGTCTCGAATCAAGCGCATCCTCAATCTGATCAGCGGCTGCACGCAAAGCGATAGCTACGGATCGCAATTCACGAATCGCAGAATTAACAGCCTCTCGTATCAAGACCTTTTGCATGACTCACACACCTATCGACTTACGGTAATCCTTCACTTCCATTTCATGCCACAACAAATACGGCTTAGGGCGTTCATCCGTAGGCAAAACTATCTTGCTTGCATCTGGAAGATGTGACAACATATACTTTGTTGCATTCATTGCGTGATCATTGTGATCCGTAGGCTCGTCAATAGCTATTCCAAGCGGATTTTTCTTCCAATAATAACTTCCAATCTCGTCTTCAAACCATCCAAGATCATTCACAACATACAAAAGCGGTCCAGGAGCTTTTCCGGTCACTATATGAGGCACTTTTGGATGCTCACTAAGATATGAATTCACCTTTGCAATACCTGCAAGTACATCATTACCTCCAGGCTCCATAAAAATGCCCAATTTATTCATCAATTCGGCAACTGATGTTCCACCTTTATATTGGGCAACTACTTGTTTCCTGAAAATCGCTGGATCAGCGATAATACGCCTCTTAATTTCAAGCCTTCCGATATACCTGTTCCTAATTTCACGAATAGCACTAGGCTGAACGCTGTAATCGAACTCAGCACTATAAAAACCATCAAGAATAACCACGCGACCGTGATCATCAACAAACCCAAGCATATAACAAGAAGGGGAAACAACACCGAAATCATAGCTCTCGATAGCCCTGACCTTAACATGACGTGCAAGGCAATCATTGAGATGATCCTCCGCTTGCTTTCGAGATATTCCGTGTACGCGAGCATCAAAGTGTGGATGCACTAGTCCTTCAAAAGCAACCCACTTACCTTCAAGGAACCTCTCTCGCATTTGTCCCTTGTATGCGGCCTCCATAGTCTTAATAAAATCTGGTGCCAAATTCTCTGCGTTCTCCCTAGTCGGTCCCTGGAATACATCCAGCATTGGTTCTTTCGTATCAGGATCGACAATCAGATCAGGCAAGAATATGCCATGCTCTTTCCATTGAATATACGGCCACACAACTTTCTTATAAATCCACGTCCTGCTTGGATTAAGTGTGATCATGAAAAACCGCGGCCCTGTATCGGGCATGGTTTCATCATCACCTTGATATGCTGCATCGCCTCTTAACCTACCCAACAAATCTAAAAAGTCCTTGTACCCAATTCCTGGGTCTTCAATTTGATCCACAATAATCCAATCGTATACAGCACTGAGCAAATTACTTGTCGTGCTACCATCCTCCTGATTCTTTCCTCTCTGCGCAATGTACCTAAAATGTATAGTTGTTCCATTAATCAAATGCATCGAATTGTCTTCCTGCGTAGGCCACTTCTTGACCCAATCAGGGGGCGTCCACTTATAAAACTCTTTCCTGATAGTATCATTCAGTTTTGGATACGTCTCTCGTGCAACCAATCCAGAACTGTACGGATAATCTTTCGCGATCTGCAATCCCTTGATAACAACGCTTGTGGTCTTTCCATTACCGAACCCTCCAGCAAATATCTGGATTTTCTGGCGGCTCTTATTGAACCGCCATTGGGTCGTACCCTTTCTTAGTTTATAATCTTTCATGCTGTATGACTCACACGCGATGTGCGCCCCTTATGCTTCTACTGCGATTCTCCGGCGCAACTTCTTCGTACACAACAGGATCATCATTTCGTCGCAATAAGTCTTCAATAAATCTTTGCCTGAGCATTTCTTCGGGCGAGGTTCCTTGAAACCTTTGATCGAAACTGGCCGAACCTTCTGGTATAAATCCTTCCGAAGACTCCTGTGCACCGAATTCCTCGTTCATTATCTGATCGAGGTAATCTTCAAGACCACTTCTTGGCCTAATGTCTGGCATCGTCTTTACTCCGTTGCCAATTCAGACAGCAATGCCCAATTGGTGGACAGTGGACCAGTTGCCATATACTGTTGACCTGTATCCAGGGCGCGGACAATCTCACCAGGATAGCCTGGAGTCAACGCCATGACCGCCGCAGTATTCGCAGCGGTTCTGTTCGCTGAACTGTACTTTCGATCTGTAGGATTGACCAAGCTTTTATCTGCGACAACTGCCATCGTCATCTCCTATTTGTGAGCAGTTTAACGTCATGCTCAGGACGGCTCAGCAGGCAGCTTCAAATACCAAACGCTGGTCGCTTACGCCTCTTCGGTGGTTTCTCTGGTCTTCGCTCTATACCTGCTTCCTTTAGAGCGATAGCGATCGCTTGATCCCTACTGTCAACCGTTGGACCCTCGGAAGAACCGCTATGAAGGTTGCCACGTTTGTATTTTCCCATGACTTCCTTAACGGTTTCACGACCGCCACCCTTTGGCATATCACACCTCGTCGAGGTGATAACCAGCGGTTCGCAACTGCTCGGCACGTTCAGCCGAAAGTGACAGCTCGTCACCAACCTGACGCATCACTCCATCGATTTCTTGTGCGGCAACTGCTACCTTATAGTTGCGTAGCTCCGCTTTGTCTTCCTCGGCGACGCCCTTCTGATCTTCACCAGCGGCCTCTACAAATTCTTCCAGAGCGTCGCTGTCGTTGTCATCCTTCGCACGATTTTTTCGCTTACTGGCCATTATGTCCTCCTATTGTATGACTCACATCGACCTGGGTTTCGCCTTCTAAAACCGTGATGCGCAACTCGTGTTTGCCCATCGCCGCTTTAGTACTCTGTTCTTTCGCAGTAAAGCCACCGCGATTGAGAATATCTATATTCGCTTTCAAGCGATTATTTTCTTTCTTTCCAGCGACAGCAATATCATAGACACCATCCAAAGCTGTATGACTGTACGCTGCCAATCTAGAAGTAATCAAATCGCTATTCATATTAACAAATTCGTTACAAACAATTTCAAAACATTGACCATATGCCGCATGTTTCTTGATGATTCCAACGTTAGCCGTACTGATATTCAGTGCTATCGCAATCTCCTTATCTGGAACACCTAAAAGTGTATACAATAAAACACAAGCCACACCATTGAGAGTACCAGCATCAGCAGGCAATTCTCTCAACGTTCTCTTTCTGGTAGCTCGGTACTCTCTCGGTTTGAGTTTGTATCTCTCAGCCGCGGTCTGTTTATAGCCTTCCGGCTCAATGACCTGACCATCATCAGCTACCAACGGGTCACCAGGACGGGGCAAGAATGCCCTCGTCCCGGTGCCGTTCTTGGACTTTTTGCGAGCTTTAGCCATCGGGAGGTTGACCTCGCGTCTCAGTCCAAAAAACTGTACGACTCACACAGACTTTTCCGAAGGATTTTCGTTCATGACCGCTTCGCGTTGCTTGCAAAGCTCATCGATTTGCTTCTGAATCGCAGCGATACGGTCCTCGCGAGAGCCTGACGGCGCCTGGTTTTCTTCATGAACAGGTGTCTTAGCCATAATTTTCTCCGTTGTTTTCTTAAATCTCTCAACGTGTGCCGAGAGGATTCAAGTCCTTGTTAGCTGGCGGTGTAGCACCGAACGAAGTACGAGTTGCTAGCGTCAGAAAATCAGCATTCAACTCGGTCACATCAGCAGCAGTTGAAGCTCTGTTGATGATTGATTCTTGCTCGATAATTCGAACGCCACCAAGTTCCTCAGCGGCTTGCACTCTGCCTCTGGTCTTCAATGCAGTCGAACCAGCGACTACACCATCCAATGTCTCCAGCAACTCCCGCTGATCGAGCAGTCCTTTCACTCCAAATGCTTGAGCAATTTCACGGCGCCGTGGACCTTTTCCACTGACTTGCGTCAAACTTCCAACGCCATTTGCCGGCCAGAAACCACCTTTGACTGTCGCAGTTGCACCGACTGTCATGTTGTTCTCCTATGTGAGTCACACAGCGAATTCTTTGTGCGAGTCGTACAGTTCGCCGCACTGTAGTCCTATATTATGTTGGTGTCAACCCCTCTTTTTGGCGATGCTATCAACCCTGTATTACTATGTATGAGTTATCCACAGGCTGGATTTTAGTCTCTTGACAAGGTTCCTATTATGTGGTATCTTTCTTTCATACAGCAGCATTCTGATAGCGTCGCACAAACGTCTATTGACATACATAGTAACACAATATATACTACATACCGTTACGCTTTCCTTCCCGTAACGACTCGTCTTAACTGGCTCCGCTCATCACGGGGCCTTTTTTTTATGCGCGGAGCGCATCCTTACGCGACTATTTCTGCTGTGTGAGTCATACAGCACCCGCTGGTAGTTCCAAATCCCATTCTTTTCTACCTCGTCAGCAGTCGCCTCTATTCATCGCCGAAGGCACGGAATAGAGGCGACCTTGTTTCGCCTCTACCTCTACTCTTATTTCTGTTTGTACGACTCACAATCCTATGGCTCGCGTTCCATCCAGGCGAGTTCCTCGCGATTCCATCAGGACCAATACCAACAACGACATAGGCTTGCCAAGGCTGCGCCCCAAGGATAAGTACAGGGGGCATGTACACAATTTTAGATTGTGGGGGGAGTACGGGGGGACTGTATATAGGGTGACTAGAGATACAGCATAACTAGAGATACAGCGCGCATAGAGCACGGACGGAAGGCACGAACAGTTAGTGTGTAGACACGAATAAGTTGCAACATGAGTTGCAATACAGCGAGCCTGTGGCGACACGGACAATGTATACAGTGAGCATTGATAAGTGTGCGAGTCATACAGAAGATTGATTAAGAAAATAAACACAATCGAAGCCGCTACGCGGCGCCTTGACTTGTAATCATACAGTTAGATGATATATCCGATAGCTGTATGATAACAGGATATAGTAAGTGTGTATGATGACCCGGCTATAGAGCGGCTATATTCCGTGCCTGCGGCGAAGGAATATAGTCGCGACATGGGATCGCGTGCGCTGGCAAAACATAGGCGAAATGTCAAGAGAAATATATTTGCTGTGCAAGTCATACAGCGGGTTGACATGGATATGGGGAAATGTATTTTGGAATGCATGAAAGGAAATCGCATGGATTGACGGCTGGCGCCACAAGGCGCGCGCTACGGCGCATGGGGCTTCCTGCTCTTCGCGGTGACCGGAATACCGGCTCGCGTCCAAAGCAGGGTAATACCCAAAAGACCTGTTAACCGAGCAGGCAAAACCTAGATAACCGTGTGCGGACCATGCCGTGTCCTTTGTGACCAGCCATCACCGCGAAAGGTCTAGGTAAGAGAAAGAGCATATTTTATTCATTGCGCGATCATTTGAAAGATCGCGCGTTTGCCAATTTGGCAAAGCGAAAGGAAGGCACAATGACAAACGAGGACGAAAGAAAAGCGCATGAACTCGCGAAATACGAACGCGATGCAATGCGCGGCAAGGCGCGGCCGTTACCGCATGGATGGTACCGGCTTTGCGAAAGTTGCGGCACATACCACCCGTTTCGCGTCGATTGTCCTAAGACGAAAAAGAGGCGACGCAAATGAAAATGCACAAGAGCATAACAGTGGATCGGGTTTGTGAAGCTGTACAACGTGAAACGTGTTCGCTCGATAATCCTGGCTTTTGCGTCGCGTGTGGCGAAGAACAAGAGGGATGCGAGCCCGACGCGCAACGATACAAGTGTGAAGCATGTGGCAAAAAAGCGGTATATGGTGCCGCTGAATTGCTCATGTATTTGGCCTAATGGTGCGGCGATGCGCGATATATACGTTGTCCACGCGATACCGCACGAAAGGAACGCGCGACAATACACTGAGGCGCGTTTCGAGTATCAAGCATTCGACAAGGCGTTCAAGACCTGGAAAACGTATGTGATAGGCGGACATAGAGCCGCAATTTTCCACTGGTCTGCCGATGGCGCGTGCTTGAGGCTGTACGCTACTGCGGACTATGGTAACAGAATGAAGGATCACGGATGATTGCTAGGCGTTGTCAGAGAACGCCTAGCGTTAGGCAATTTGCCCGAGCCGCAATCAAGCGGCTTGATTATCGGAAGGATAAGACAATGCAGCGTTTTCTTATGGTCTTGACTATGGTGCTGGCTGGCATGGCGCATGGAGCCGCGCTCGCACAGACTCCTGTTGACTATCGCACTGCCCTAAAGGCTTGCGGTGTCGAATGGCGTGCCAGTGAGTCGCGCAAGACCGTTGAGAAGGGTCAGGGCATGGTCGCGTGGCAGACCTTTCGCAAGGAATGCATCGCCAAGTCTGGTTATGTGTCTAAGCGGAACCGTGGCTAGTCTTGCGATACTGAGAGAAATTGCCAAGGCCGCATGTTGCGGTCTTGGCGTTTGTCAATTTGCTAGCGAAAAAGATAACAAAAACAAGCTATTGACTAGGGTGTGGCGTTCTGGTAACACTGTGTTGCACTGTCGGTTGTGTGTGAGTCACACAATCGATTAGGCGACATACCGTTGCCTAACTAGCGTGAAAGGAAAACGTAATGGCAAAGAATGCGAAACCGGTTGCTCCGGTAACACCAGCGCCCAAGGCGAAAGCCAAGGGAACGACAGACGAAGGTGAAAGCTTGGGAACGGCTCTTGCGGTTCCTAAGATCAATGCCAAGGCCATGTCAAAAGACATTGGCGTTGCGTTAATCCGGGAGCTTGCCGCGACCGATGCGGACACGGATAAAGGCAAGGCCATGTTGGCCGCGGCTGCATCTAAGCGGTATGACTTGCAAAGCAAATTGACGATGGCAATCGTCAAAGCCGCGACTAATGAAGCGTCAATCAACTTATCGCACGCTTTTAGCGATGACAAAAAGGCGCAAGGCTTGCTGAATAATCAGCTCGGCATTGCCTTAGGGTATCGCGAAACTGCAATGTTGCCAAATGGGAAGGCTACAGTGCAGTACGTGAAAGATGTTTACCCTTACTTTCCGGCACCCGGCGAGGATCGTGATACGGTGGAATATAAGAAAAAGCAAACCACGCGTAGCGGTTTCCTACACCGTCTCAAGCAATGTTGCATGGTCGCCAATGGCATCATTGCCGATAAGACCAAAGCGGAAATTGATAAGACCAGCGGCGTTCTTCGCCTGACTGGTCCGGCGGTCAAAAAGCAATTCGGAACCAGTTCCGTGTTGTTGAACGAAAAGCAGACGGTGAAGGATAGCAAGGGAACCGAAACCAAGCTTACCGAAAAGCCGTCCTTTACCGCCATTGCCGCACGTGCTGCCGAAGCGCATGGCAAGGTTATCAATCGGGTCAGTAATACGCGTGGTGCTGGTCCTGGTGGTTTCCAAGGTGCATCGCCGGAAAAGGTTGTCATTGCTGGCGCTGATGCGATGATCGCCGCGTTGGCGAAAATCAAAGATGTGACGGACGCGATGAAAGATAAGTTGCGTGCGTTGGTTACCGCTTGCAACGCAAAGCTTGCGTAACATGGCGCGGGGCTGTATGAGTCATACAGCCCCGCACCACAATTGGAGGGTGTAAAAATGAATAAGTGTCCATTGTGCGGACAACCGGAAGGTAAATGCTATTGGGCTTGCTCTGAGACCTATTCAGAACAGGAACAACCGAAATTGCCAGAATATCCAAGTGAAGAATATGAGGATTTTTACTGGCAACGGTACTAGTGGCTTGTGCCCGAAAGGGCATAAGTCAACATAGGCGGTTCAGGACGGTTCATGTGCGAGTCATACAGCGGTCCACACGTCCCACCTGTACCGGCCTACAGCCCACTATGGCGGTTGGAACCAGGGTTCACCACGGTACAGTCGGCAGGGCATGGTAGGCTAAACCCTGCCGCCATCGGTTCAGGACGGTTCCTGTGCGAGTCATACGATAGGAGAAACAAATGACAATTAATAGCGGTTTGAACGGCAGGGCAGTACGTGCGCTTGTTGAATTGGGTAAGATCAGGAATGAGAATGAATTGCTGCGTAGTATTATTGTTGATGTATTGGATGCACTGCGACACAAGTATTCGCATGAAACGATTGCAGATGCACTTGAAGATGCTGTAACAAATCTAGATACAGTAAGCACTTGACAATGGTTATCGAATGTGTTAGCTTACCTATTCACAAAGCGGGAGAGCGAAGATGCCAACGGTATCAAAATGTATAGTCGAGTTGCGGCCATACCCCTGGTGGCAGCGTTTTCGCGTCGCCTACGAAGTTATAATTTTCGGCCGAGTTGAGTTTTGGGGAGAGATCACAAACGTCAAATGCGAGCCGTGACATTTCGAGAGTACTGAACCTGCGTCTGGAAATGAACTGTGCGAGTCATACAAGCAATAGGAGGATACGATGAAACTTAGTCAAGTGAAAAAGGGCGACGTTCTCATTTCCGATGGTGGATTTACATGTATTAAAGTTGGCCAACGACTCTTAGTCCGTGAGAGCGAAGATGGTCTGTGGGTCACTTGTGCGTGTGGTAGGCATTACCTGACTGGTCAGATTTCATTCGACGATCCTGACCAACTTGTTGGGCTGCGTAAAGCTGAGTAGGAGGGCAGAATGAGTATTGTTACTTGGATAGTCGGCAGACTGTCTGTCGCAGAGACAGATAGAGAAGTGGTTCGTGAGTTCTGGAATAGGTTCAAACACGTTCGAGGTCGTGAGTGGAAGACGTTGCGTCATGCAACGTATCGTGAAGCGTTGCGAGTACATCATGACAATCAAGACTTATATCGAAAGGTAATGGGAGGCAACATATGAAACCGGTTGGCGAACATGCGGAACAGCGTAGGATCAGAGAGCGTGCAATCGCACGGAGAAAGAAGGAACTTGGATACAAGTTGAAGTTGATTGCGGATGAATTGTGTGAGTCGCACAGTGCAGCATCACACAATGAATTAATTGAATACGGTCTTGCTGCGTTGTTGAATTGTATGCGTAGGCCGACATTGACATCTGGTAAGTGTGAAGCACTGGCGCAACATTTCAAAGATTGTCCATACAGAGAGGAATATCTTAACGAGGTACAAGTTGATGGACATATGATTATGCTAGAAGGACGCTTCGACATATTCGAACTTGCGAAACGTATACTTTGGATTGCGGTTGAGGAACAGTATTTGGTAACTGATGATGATGACAGCAGATGGGGATACGATGCAGGTATCGAGATTTCCGCGCGTCTTCTCTCTGAGGTACTATTGACATCTGAAATGACGTTGGAATTCGCGGAATTGATTGTTGCGGCTAGGGCGTTTGTGAATAAAGAAGAAGCGGGAATAAGCAATGGCTGACATTGACACACTGATTGACGAGTTTGGTCTGGATGCAGAGCAGGCAATCAAGCATCTGTTGAAGAAAGGATACTGTTTACAAGATGATCTGTGTTGGCTGAAACCGGAGGTTTATCACATACCTACGGCGAAAGAGATAAGAGCGGTGGACTATCTATGGCAGGTTCACGATTACCAGTTAATGTATTCTGTGGACATAAAGAAGTCGATTAAGCGAATGTGTGAGTTGAAAGACTCGACGTTGTTACAGGCACATGTCAAGTTGGAACACGAAAGGGAAATGGATGAAAAGTTCAACAGCAGGATCAGGAAGGGCAATAGGTCAGGACGACGAGGATGAATGGCGCAGGTTAATGCGCAAGTTGAAAAAACGAAAAGGCGTGTGTAGAAAGCGCAGAAAGGAGGGTATTGACAGACGTTATCGTATGTGTTAGCTTGTATCCCGTAGCGTGAGATTGTGACTCATACAGCAAACCCAAATGGAGGGCACGATGGCTAAGCAAGCGAAGGCGCCGGTTAATGGAATGTCTCTCGGGCGCAATGTGAACGGAGAGATGCAAGGGAATACTCTGGTTTTGCGCATTGATTTGTCTCAACCTGGAACGGAGAGCAAGTCGGGCAAATCAGAAGTTATTGGTTCCACTAATGGGAACGTTGGTGTTCCAGGAACCGATGTGAAGGTCGGCCTCAATGTTTATCGCAGTGTGTGAGTCATACACGCACGCAACATAAGAGTCATACACGGAAGGAACAAAGAAATGAGACAGAACAGATTTTTGATGACGACGACGGCACGAAAGAGGTTGCGAAAGCACGCGACGGTTCGTGCTCCACGGTATCATGCGAAGAAATCCGAGTTCAGGATCATATCCTGTCCGAACGAGATGTGGGTGGTACAGAAGTATCATAAGCCAGACAGAGAGGAATTGGAAAATATTTCTGATCTTCGCACATTCGATCCGTGGCGGTCTTTGTCCAAGCCTACGACGTTCGGAGTGGCGAATGACCGAATGCATATTCTAGCATCAACAGTTTCGGCGACCTGATCCTTCCCTCCCAGGTCGTTGGAAAGGGCGGGTTCAGGGCGGTTCAAGTGTTGCATGCCGCTGTGTGACTCACACAACTGAGCCCGCCCGCTTCTGAGATGATGAAAGGAATGAACCAATGGAAACGAAAAAGGTAGTGAAGAGAAAGAAGCGTATCCGTACTCCGAAGTACGTATACGTGCTACGTAACGGTCACTTTGTTAAGATGCGAGTAACCAAAGTCTTTGCGTTCGCTCTTGAAGAAGTGAAGGAGTAAGATTATGATGCTCAATCCAGAGAAGTATCGTTCTATCGAAGGCGACGTGATTACTCGCGAGAATGTCAACGCGCAACTCGATGATGGACTGATGCTGGTCCGTGCCGGCGGTAACAGGTGGTACAAAATGCGTAGGGGAGGTCAGACTAGAACGTGGAAGAAAAGTCCTGAGCGCATCTACATTCCATACAGGTATAGTTTCAATGGGACCGGTAAAATCGAAGAGAAAGATTTTACTTGGCAGGGTGGTATAACATGACAACGCCGGCATACAGCGCACTGGTGTTGAAAGAGTTGCTTTCAACAGTCAGTAGAATCATCGACAAATCACCAGACGCCACGAACATGGGCAAGATGCTCGCAGAAATGTATGTGTGGGATGAGATCGCTAGGGCAGCAAAAAAGAACAGCGATGGGTATTGGAACGCTGCGGAAAAGAATGGTATCTATAATGCGGCCGACCTTGATCCTGGAACGCATACCCTTGTGGATAGTAAGGGTTTTGCGTTGATTGCGACAGTGACGCAGCCTGTAAAGCGGTTCAATCAGGAGCAATTGGCTAGACTACTCAAGGCATCCAAGTACAAAGTACCGGAACCTGTTACCAAACAGTTCTGTGACGCTTCGAAGATGCCGACAAAGAGCAATGTGATCCTTGCCATTTCTGAACGTGTATGAGTCGTACACAAACGGAGACATACAATGAGCGACAGACAGAAGCAAAGGCGTGTTTCGAACATCAAGGCCATTCTACTGGATGCAGCCGATGTTATCCGCCGTCGTGGGCTGGCGAAGGGCAGCTTTGCCACTCCAGACGGTGTGTGTTTCTTTGGTGCCATCCTCATCGCGCTTGGTACAGATGATGTGGCCATGAAGCGTATTGTAATACCTGCGAAACAGCTGAATAAGGCGGAGACAGTAGCGCATCATGTGGCCTGCTGGATGAAGCTTGCATCATCAGGAATGTCAGCAACAGCGTCGATGGTGAAATGGAATGACGCTGCCGAGCGCACCGTCGAGGATGTAGCCAGCGCGATGGAAGGAACGGCTCTCAATCTCTCGGAAGACGAACTATGACAGCAATCGAGAAAAAGTGGCTTGTGTTCTTGAGCAGTATGGCAAAAGCCATCGATAAAACTCTTAACAATAAGAAGCCCAAAGAATGGGGCTTCTTCGTGGCTGTCTTTCCGTTCGATACAGGACCAGGACGGTTCAACTACATATCGAATGCGGACCGCAAAGATATAGTTGTCCTGTTGAAAGAAATGACAGCAAAGTTCGAAGGACAACCTGATGTGGAAGGTCATGCTTAATCATGACCAAGGAACCAACACTAACATTGGTCAGATCAATCCACGAACTAAGTAGGGATGAATTGGAGAACATCCTGGAGACGCTTCGATTTCGTCGTATGCAAGCCGCGACTGCATTGATCCAAGGAAAGAATGCCAAGCTGGCACATCAGGCAGGCAAGTATGAGGAAAGGATACGACGGAACTACGATATGCTCGCGAAAGAAATTACATCGGTTGATCGTGCGCTTGATAAGGTGGATAAGCGCATCGTTGAAATCGAAACACTTAAACAGAGCATCGGGGTCTTGACAGATCAGATGGTCACACTAGGAGCCGACGACGACGATCAAGATGTATGAGTCACACAGAAAGGGAGATCACAAATGTCTTTGACGTTTAACGAGTTTCAACGGGAACTAACGAAGCATGGCATCGATGGTCCGATCGCCTATATGTTTACGTTGGTCTATGAACGTTTAGCTGAATCTATAAACAACCAAGAGGAAATAGCAAATGCCATTCTTATGTTAACCGAGCAGATGCAGTCATTTGTAAATTTACGTGAAATGGACATGCGTGATTTAGAATTACTCAAGAGAAGAATAGGTATGGTCGGCAAGACGCCGGGTGTTGACGTTCATTCTGTAGCGAATGAGCCAGAGTAATGATTGAGATTTGGTTCCTCTACTTTCTGGTACAGCAACCAGATGGTAGTTTTAGGCGTGAACACGCCGGGGAGTACCAGTCAGAGGTACAGTGTGAAATTGGTGCATACACACAGCTTCCGTTTGCACAGATTTGGCTTGGGTTCGATGTTGGTTGGATATGTGAGAAGAGCAAATCAACATGACTTTTGTTCGTAAATATACGACAACCGTCAAAGACATATCCAGGCGGTCGAAAGCATTGCGCTCTGTCAAGGTCGGTGAGACAATCGCAATGGATGGGTCTAAGTCGCCAGTTTGGGAGATACAGCGTGAGGACTTGGGTTGGTTCGTATTGATGGAGGGCAGTCATGAGATGATCTTTGTTGGAAAAGAAAAGCCCGACGATCTAAAGATTGGGCAAACAATAGAAGTGACACTTAAAGCTGTGTGAGTCGTACACAGGTACATGAATATGAGTCATACACGGAGAAGGAAACATGAACGTGGTTCAAAGGTTACGGGGTAAGCAGGAGGCCAAGGAAATGATCGAGCGTAAGCCATTGGCTCCGGCAGTGCAGCAGCACATCGAGAGCATCGAGCAGATGTATAACCAGTTGGAGAACGCTGAACGTACCATCGATCAATACAAGTCTGCGGTCAATCAAGCAAATGTAGAGATTCGTGCACAGAGACTGGAAATCGACACGCTGCGAGATATGTTCGACAACGAGGTTCGGGTACGTCAACACTATGAACTCCTGGCAGCTGATCTGTCTGTATCATTAGCAAACGTACAGGATCAGATCGCCACGATCTTTAGACGTGTGGATACCAGAAAAGCCGAGGCTCTTAAAGAGCAGGAGAAGAACCTACCGCCTGAGAAAAAAGAAGAGGAACCGGAGGTCCCGAAGTTCCTATTGAAACAGGATAAGTTTACGGATGAGTTAGATGGTAAGTCCGGTTAAAGGGTTCAGGACGGAGGACGGCAACTTCTTCGAGATGGAAGAGGAAGCCGTCCTCCACGAAGCCATACTAAAGCTTGCAGTTGCAGCTTTGGATATGGGAGTTGATCCAGATAAACTCATGAGGATAGTCGATGACTGCGATAAAGAGATCGAGCATTACATCACCGCACGTCGCGCAGCCGGGAAGGCACAGCTTGCCTCTGTTGATTTCGGTGGACAGTTCCACGAAGGAACAACAGAAGAAACTGCGACCGAACTCCAACAGTCGATTGGAGGCGATGGAACGGTGTCCGACGTGGGGGACGGTGAGTTGGCAGAGACAGTGGCCAGTACGGGGAAGGTCGATGGCCCTAGAAGCGGGAGAGTTGATGCACGAAGTGTTTGGGGCAGTGAGGATTTGGCAGCTGTTTCGTATCCAGGACTTGCCACAGCACGCACTGGCGACGGCCAATCGCCTGTTCGGAGCGAAGCGGTGGCAGCAGTGCCTAAAGATGTGTGACTCACACGACGAGTTTGAAAATCTCACAGAGTTGTGCTTCGCAGTCATGGCTACAAGCGGATGGGTCGATGATTCAGGTGATCAAACGAGAACGTTAGGCAACATGCAATCCGCCGCGATCAAGTACTGTGAGGAAAGACTGCGATCAATGAGTAACTGGCCGGTGTATGTGGAGAACAAGGACAATCCTAAGTGCCAGGTCGGGATCGAGCAGCACTTCGATGTGACCCTACGGTTTGAGGATGAAGTTCAAGTTAGGTACATCGGGACCATCGACGGACTAGTGAAAAAGAATGAACGTGATCGGTGGTATCTCGACGAGAACAAGACCAGTGTTCGTTTGGGTGACGGATGGGCCGCGTCGTTTGATATGTCGCACCAAGTAACTGGTTATTGTGCAGCGAGTACGGCTGTGTTTGGATTCCCAGTAATGAAACCTAGAGTGACCGGACTCAAGATCAAGCCGTCTGGTGGTCCAGATGATATTCGTGTGTTGGAGCCAGAGGAAAGGACGGCCTATTCGATCCATAGATGGGGTCAGTGGGTTCGGGAAATGAGTGAAAAATTTGACAGATATGAGAAGGACTGGGAACATGCACCGAGATACACACACTCCTGTCTCAGATACTTCCGTCCCTGTTCATTGTTGCCATTCTGTTGCGATCATCCAGATGGACGAGAAGAAGCGTTCAATAAGCAGATGGTCGCCGCCAGTCCAACACCAAGCGAACGTGGAGTTAGTGAGTCTGGCTAGATGTCCATATTTGTGTTGTATCTTTAGTTGCAGGTGCTGTGGTTGTTGTATGGAAGGAAAATGTGATGCCTAAGGCTCCAGAACTTAAATTAGGCCCGATAACCATAACACACGGTCTCAGTTCGCTCAGTCGTATGGCGATCCTGATGTGGGGACCATCTGGTGTCGGCAAGACAACCTTTGCAGCTACCGCACCCGGAAAGAAACTGTGGCTTTCAATGGGAGATAACGAACATGTTAGTGTGGCGCATAGAGATGATGTCTTGGTTGCTGATTACTCTGGCGTTGGTCACCGCCAGCTATGTGAATTGGGTCAGTCCGACGATCCCTTTGGTTTGGATAGTTTGCTACGCAATAATGTCGGTATTGCGAGCGTTGTTTTGGACAGTGCTACTGCTGTTTCGTACAAGGCATTACAACAGTCTGTTGAGAAAGGAATAGGTAGGAGCGTTGGTTTTCAGCCTACCATGGAGTTTCCTGGTATATCTGCGTATGGCGGAAGGAATGCGATAACGCTACAGATACTTACTGAGGTTCTGAAAGTAACGGCGAGGCACAACGTTCATTGTATCATTACAGCGCATGAGGATGATCCGACATGGATCAAGGACGGCAAATCGGAAGTGATTGACTATATTGGAATGTCTCTTGGTGGAAAGATTGTAAACAATACAGCATGGCGACTAAGTGAGATATGGTTCATGGGTCAGGAATCCACAGCGGAAAAGAAACGGTTCATTGCATTCAGATCGACAAGAAAGCGAAAGCCCATGAAGACCAGAATGTTTACAGATAAGGGATTACCGGAGTTCTATTTGAGCTATGATGCAGATGTGCCGGATAGAGGACAGATGACCATTGCAAGCTTTTATGAGAAGTGGGTCGCCGGTGGTGGAAAGAAGCTGCAACTGCCGGTGAAAAAGAAATGACAACGCTAGTCATAGAGTTCACACGAGTCGTGTGAGTCGCACAGGGACAGTGTGTGATTAGGTGGAAAATCGAGGGCTGACTGTCCAGGCCCAATGAGGTAACACAATGATGGCAGACGAGCCTTTGGGTGTTTTGGAATTGGAAGACAATCTCGCGGATGTAGAGCGCCCGCCGGACATTCCAGCAGGTCGATACATCGGAGAAGTCCAGGACATCCAAATGGGTGTATCCCAAGGGAAGGGAAACCAGTACTATTCGGTTCGGATCGTTATTCCCAACGATCAGATACCAGCGGACCTGCGAGAGCATTACCCGGACGGTGCTACAATGTCGTGGAATCGTCAGATTGTCCCGCAACGGGGTGATCGTCGGGCTTTGTATAACTTGCGTAAGATGATCGAGGCTTTCGGCCTTGACTCAAACACTACGTCTATCGATCCGAATGAGTGGATGGGTAGGCGCGTGAAGTTGCTGGTTGGTCCAGGCAATCTGTACCAGGGCGAGCGTCGAATGGAAATCAAGTCGCTCGAACAGACTGGCGAAGACGAGACTACGCAGACCAGACGCGGTGCTGCGACGCCTCGTGCTGCTGAACCGAAGAAGGCTGCTTCCCGTCGTGGGCGGTAGTTAAGACTGGCGGTGTACGACTCGCACAGTCGTACACCGCCACAACCATAGGAGAGACTCAAGTGGTGTTACCGCAACGGATCACCGTAGACTTGTTCTCGTTTCGGCGTGCCGGAAGTTCCGCTGTGCTGACACGTATGTATATTGGTGATAAGCGAAAGATCGATTTGGCGGCTCGGCATCTAGGATTAGGCCAGGCAGACTTCACCAGAATGGTACTGATCCAAGCCGCTGAACAGATACTATCGGAGATAGAAGAGCCAGAGGTTCCGAAGCCAAAGGTCGATCCAATGGTCGTTCCGGGGAAACGTGTTAAGTTGTCAGAAGTATAAGGAGATAAGACATGACCAAACCTAAGCTGAACAAACCGGCTCCAAGGCCGGAGCATGAGACGATTCTCAGTGTCGAACAAGAGAACGCCGTCATGTTATGTTGTGATTTGTCTACTCTGATCGCAAGCGTAACCGGCGGAGCAGGTACAGGAAAGACGTTGGTCCTTGGTAAGATATACGAAATACTTGCCAGACGTGGACGCAAGGTTGTCCTGGCCGCTCCGACCGGACGTGCTGCAAAACGCATTCAAGAACTGACAGGCATACCAGCCAAGACGATACATAGATTGTTGGAATTTCCAAGGCCGGATGAAGATGATTTCGGTCAAATTGATCCAACCGAACCTAAGCGAAATAGGTTCAAGCCTCTTGATGAAACAGTTGTAATCATAGACGAGGCGTCCATGGTCGCACCTACACTATATAGACAGTTGATAGATGCATTACCGAATGGTGGTGTGATTAGGTTCTTTGGTGACAACAACCAATTGCCTCCGGTCGAGGAAGGCGAACCACCTTTCATCAAGATTTTAAAAGAGCGACCGATGATAGAATTACATCACAATTTTAGAAGTGAGGATCACATTGTATCCAATGCGATGCGAATACTACGTGGGTCAATTCCTACTAGGAATGACAGGTTCGAGATACTGTATAGCGATTGGCCAGTAAAAACATTAGCGGAGTTTTCGACAGCCGAATTCTCAAAAGATAATCGACAGATCATTATGCCAACAAGACGTGGTAACTTTGGGACAAGCAAGACTAATCCAACGCTACAGTTGAAGTTCAATAAGTATAAGGGCGGTCTTAGATTGGATCGCTATGACGAAAAGGAAGCCAAGCTTATCATTAAGCCGAAGGACAAGTTTATCTGGATCAAGAACGACTACAATCTAGATTTGTTCAATGGTGAGATTGGTACAGTTGATTGGGTAGACGAGGACGAGGGATCATTTGGTTTACTGCTTGGCGATCGTCATGTGATTGTACCCCCGCGAGTGAAGACGTTCAGTTGGTATCATGGAGCGCATATCCAATATGACCCAAGGAAACAGTTGGAGTTGGGGTACGCGATTACGACTCACAAAGCACAAGGTTCTGAGTTTGAGACTGTTATTTATTGCATTTCAAGGGGGCAGGCATTTCTTCTTAACCGTAGAAATTTCTACACCGCAATAACGAGAGCGAAAGGTCATGTGATCATAATCGCTGACAGACGTGCAATGTATCTAGCACTACGGAGGGCAGAAGTATGACAAGGAATGACACGATGAAACCGTCCAAGAAGCAACTGATCTACAGCGGGCGGCTAGCTCGTGCCGCCGTGGCTAAGAGAGAACGCCAAAGTATGTGTTGGTTTGTAACTCCACTGAATGGCAGAAGCCGAGAGTTTACCAGTACTGAGAAAATGGTCGTGTTTCTACGAGCACACCCCGGTTGCCTTGTGATTTGGAAAGAGCAGGAGAATGAATCTATACTAGGAACCGAAACATGAAACGACACACAAAAGAAACTCTAGAACAAGAGTTTCGCGACCAAGCCGATCTGATGGGACTCAAAACAGAGGTATTTAGTGATGGACCGATCGATGCCGAAGTGGTTTTTGTTGGTGAAGGGCCGGGGGAATCAGAGGTTCGCGATAGAAGTAGACGACCGTTTGTCGGGGGCTCTGGTCAGATGTTATGGCGAGTCACTGGAAGATTTCATATTGGAAGACACAATGCGTATTGTACTAACGTGGTCAAACGACAAATTAGTCTTAGTCGAAGGACCAACGAACGACACGAAGTCCACCAAGACGAGTTAGAACAATGGTCGTCACTGTTACAATGGGAATTGGAACAGTTGCCAAAAGCCAAGATCATTGTGTGTCTCGGCTCCATGGCGTTGGGGGCTATGACTGGCGAGAGTGGCATCCTGAACTGGAGAGGCTCAGTTATCGAAAGTGTTCTACCGAATGGTAAGGAAGGCTGGATCGTATGTACGATCAATCCAGCGTATGCTATGCATGGACGTGATCCACGGTTTGAGCCAATATTCATAGCCGATCTGCACAAGCTGGATATGGTGATTCGCAATGTCTACAAAATGCACTACATCCAGGAGATTATCAATCCGACGTACAAGGAGGTACTCGCGTTTATTCGTGATCTACAGAAATCTACAAAGCCAGTTTCGTTTGACATCGAAGCCATTAATGGATACACGGCTTGCTACGGACTCAGTAACGATCCACACAAAGCTATGTGCATTAGCCTTCGAGATACTGTCCAAAACCGATTCACAGTATCTCAAGAAGCAGACATCTTGTGCGCGTTGCAATCTCTGTGTGACTCACACAAGATCATCGCGCAAAATGGAGGTTTTGACTCTTACTGGACAGGGATGCGTGAAAGACTCAGGATCAAGCTCTGGTTCGACACGCTACTCGCGCATCATACCTTGTTGCCGCGACTGCCACACAGTTTGGCTTTCCTTGTATCATGTTATACCACGCACCCTTTTTATAAGGATGATGCTCAAATTTGGAAAGAAGGTGGAGATATTGACACATACTGGAAGTATAATTGTAAAGATACCGCTCTTACCTACGCAGTCCACGAACGATTAGCAAGGGAATTGAAGATCTCTGGAATGCATGATTTCTTTTTCGATCATGTAATGCGTGCTCAACCGCATCTAACCGAGGCTACGATTCATGGAGTTAGATCAGATGAAGTGGTCAAGCAGCGCGTCATCAAAGAGTGTGAGCAGGATGTTAAGAGTTTTGAGAATGAATTCTATCGGATTGTGCATGAGATTACAGGCGATGAAGAGTACCACCCGTTGCCATCTTCATGGCAACAGTTACAGGTGTTATTTTTCGACATACTTAAACTCAAAGGACGGGGTCGTTCGACCAATGAAGAGAATAGAAATATTATCCTCAAAGACCCGTCTACGACTCCACTGGCAAAGGAGATGATCGTTGCGCTCAACAAGTTTAAGGAAGAACACAAGTTCTTCTCGACGTATGCAAAGTCTAGAGTGTCATCAGATGGCAGATTTCGCTGCGACTACAAACAATATGGGGTTGCAAAGGCTCCAGGCCGCCTTTCGAGTACTAAACTGCTCGACGGTGACGGTGGAAACATGCAAAATCAACCGGTTCGTGCTCGTGTCCAATACGTCGCCGACGACGGTTGTGTGTTTGTATATTTTGATCTATCCCAAGCAGAGGCACAAGTTGTTTCTTTTCGTGCAGACATTCAGAAATGGAAAGACCAGTATGCTCAGGCTAGGATCGACGGTCTGTATGACTCACACAGAGCGTTGGCCAGCGAAATGTTTAAGGTGCCATATGATCAAGTACCAAAGACAGATTGGGACGAAGACAATAAACCAACAATCAGGTACATAGCGAAAAGGTGCAGACATGGACTTAACTATCGTATGCAGATGGAGAAGCTCGCGGAAGTCACAGGTCTTCCATATTTCCAAGCCCAACGATCATTCATCATCTATCATCAAATCACTCCAGAGATTAAGCGGTGGTGGACGCAAGAAGAAAGGCAGTTTCGTACGACGAAATCCATATCGAACGCCTTTGGCCGTAGACTTAAAGTCGTTCAGCAACTCGACGACTCAGTACTGGAATCCATTATTGCGTTTTACCCGCAATCGACTATTGGTGACAAGGTTACAAGGACTTGGTATCAATCCATGGAAGATGACGATTGGCCGAAGGGCAGGGCTCGGATCGCTATTGATGTGCATGACAATCTTGTCGCGATTTCCACGCCTCGTGTCGCTAAGACAGTGGGTGCAATTCTAAAGAAGTATGCAGAGGAACCTATATGGATACAAGACGTATGGAAAAGAAGGCTAGCGGAACCGCTAAGCATTCCAGCGGAATTGAAGATTTCAGTTCCCACAATCTGGAACGAGAAAGCTACAGTAGATTGGAGTGGCAAGAAAGTAAAATCACCAGGAGCGTTTGTATTGGATCAAAAGAAAGGATTACATAGATGGGCACACATGATAAAGATGGAATTATGAAGGACTACGACGGTGTGGCAATACAGAGATTGGCAGGAAGAAGTGGTCCAGATGTTGATCAAGGCGGGACCGAAGGGTGTTAAGCAGATGAAGATTACAGGACGGGTCTGCATAAAAGTTAAAGCGGTTGAATGTGTAGCGTATCTAGAGCACTTACAATCACAGCGCAAGGTCGATAAGTTTATCAAATCCAACTTCGGTACATCCAATCAGGGCACCGATACAACCATCTGGCGTGCAACAGATAAGATAAGGGAGATATGACATGACACAGCGATATGACTTGAAAGAAATATCTCGCGTACTGAACTGGCGCCTGCTCGTAGGGGGCCATGATTTTCCTGGACCTGACGGCGGAACTTGTATCAACGAGGCGGCGATTGTGGTCGCCGGCTTCGAGTACCGCAGGGTCAATCGCGCCAGCGACTGCCCGTCGTGTTTCTCGCGGTCGATCGCTGCCTATGCATTGAGGTTAAATGACCTCATGCCGGATGATCTAAGACAGGAATTGCTGGTGCCGTTCGTGACCCGTCTGGCTGGC
>Ga0193738_1000129_pt1 | contig 48374 bp, 33 predicted proteins | sample L2a1metaG_FD_144927 | JGI IMG/M metagenome (GOLD analysis project Ga0193738, IMG submission 144927) | Soil microbial communities from a riparian zone of the East river system, Colorado, United States - L2a1 | ecosystem: Environmental > Terrestrial > Soil > Riparian zone | place: USA: East River... | reverse complement strand
GGTCGCGTGGTGTCATGGAGAAGTGTTCGTTCTGCGTTCAAAGGATACAGGCAGGCAAGCTGACCGCGAAGAGAGAGAGAAGGCCGATGGAGAAGGACGAAGTTGTTACAGCTTGTCAGGCATCATGCTCTACCGGAGCAATTGTCTTCGGAGACATAAACAATCCTGAGAGCAAGATATCCAAGCTGCTTAAGATCAGACCTGAAGATAAAGACAATCCACATCGCGTTGATAAGATCGCTGATAATCCACGTGCGTACCAGGTGCTGGAAGAGATCGGCGTGAAACCCAATATCTGGTACTTGACGAAGGTAAGGAACAAGGATGCCGCGAACGCGTAGCAGATTGAGTAGGTTGAAAGAGAAACACACACACACAACATTCACACACGGTAAAGAATAAGATATAACGGACAACGATTAACGGATAAAAAATGCAAGTATCTTCATCAGTTCGCGATCCCCTGGTAACCGGCGGCAAAACGTTAAAGGATGTTTCGCACGACATTAGCCGACAGGTAGAAGGAAAACCAACGCGGTTGTGGTGGATGTCCTTTGCTGTGTCACTGGCATTTTTGGGCTTTGGCTTTTACTGTATTTGTTATCTGTTGTGGAATGGAGTTGGTGTATGGGGACTTAATAAAACAGTAGGCTGGGCGTGGGATATTACAAACTTCGTCTGGTGGGTCGGTATTGGTCACGCCGGTACATTGATCTCCGCCATCTTGTTGTTGTTCCGTCAACGCTGGAGAATGTCTATTAACAGGGCAGCGGAAGCGATGACGATATTCGCCGTTATTTGCGCCGCCACGTTCCCATTGATGCACATGGGTCGTCTGTGGCTGGGATTTTACTGGACACTGCCGCTTCCCAACACGTTTGGTTCTCTTTGGCCAAACTTCAATTCGCCATTGCTTTGGGACGTATTTGCGATCTCAACATACTTTACGGTGTCACTTGTCTTCTGGTACATCGGTCTCATTCCTGATTTCGCTGTGATTCGCGACCGTGCTGTTGTTCAGGGACACAAGCTAAGAGCAAACATATATAACGCCCTCAGCTTTGGATGGCAAGGCGGAGCGAAAACATGGATGCGTTACGAATCGGTGGCTCTTATCCTCGCGGGCCTTTCAACACCGCTGGTGCTTTCTGTTCATACGATAGTATCCATGGACTTTGCCACATCAGTTATTCCGGGATGGCACACCACCATTTTCCCTCCATACTTCGTTGCCGGTGCTATCTTTTCTGGATTTGCAATGGTATTGACACTCCTCCTTGTCACAAGGGTTGTGTTCAAGCTCGAAGACTACATCACAATCTACCACATCGAGTTGATGAACATCATCATCATCGTAACAGGGTCGATCGTAGGTATTGCGTACATCACCGAGTTGTTTATCGCATGGTATTCCGGAGTTGAATACGAAGGATATGCATTCTATAACAGGGTTCAGGGGCCTTATGCGTGGGCATACTGGTCGATGATGACTTGTAATGTGATCTCCCCACAGCTTTTCTGGATCAAGAAGATCAGAACGAGCATCGCTTCGACATTTATACTTTCCATCATCGTGAATATCGGTATGTGGTTCGAGCGTTTCGTGATCATCGTTACATCGCTGCACCGTGACTATGTTCCTTCAAGCTGGACGATGTTCCATCCGACGATGTATGATATCGGTGAGTATTTGTTCACTTTCGGTTTCTTCTTCGCTGCATTCCTGCTATTCGCGAAGTATTTCCCGGTGATCAACATGGCCGAAGTAAAAAGTATTATTAAAGTAGGATCCGAAAAAACAAAAAAAGATACTCACTAAGTGGGGTGTCTTTAGAATTTTAATATATGGATGCAGATAAGAATTTCTTAGTAGGTGTATTTGAGGATGAAGACGTCCTTATAAATGGAGTTACATCCATTAGACAAAGCGGCGTAAAGATTCACGAAGTATACTCTCCATTTCCGGTTCATGGTCTCGATGAGGTGCTGGGCTATAAGAGAAGTCGTCTTCCCATTGCCGCATTCATGTTCGGTATCACAGGAACTTCATTGGCCCTGTTCACGCAGATATGGATGCTGGGATATGACTGGCCGATGATCATTGGTGGAAAGAACTTTGCATCCCTTCCTCCCTTCGTACCAGTCACTTTTGAATTTACTGTGTTGCTCGCCGCGTTGGGAATGGTCGGAACTTTTATGATCGCCAGCGATCTCAAACCTTACAAATGGCCACGTCAGTTCGACCTCAGAAGCACGGATGATAAACATATTATGGCCATTGATCTGGCTTTAAACAAAGGAAAGAGCAAGGCTGAGATCGCCAGCATATTGAAAGCAGCTGGTGCCTCAGAAGTAAATGAAAAGAATTTTGAATAATCAGAGGATATCAATTATGAGATTTCTAACAGGTTCGGTTGTAGCATTATCGGCGGCAGTTCTGATGACTTCCTGCGGCGCGGGTGGTGATAGCCAGGGGCTGGAATACGCTCCGAATATGTATCACTCGGTTGCTTATGAACCCTATTCACAAATTGTGGATGAGGACGCAGGACGCTGGTTGACATCTATCGATTATCCGGACGGCCATGCCGAGTTCTACAATTCCAACAAGCTGAATCTGTTCCATATGAACATGCGGGAAACACCTGCAAATACCGTAAGCCGCAACAAGCACGGATGGCTTCCCTATCGTTTGGGAAAAGACAGCCTCGAATTCGCTTCACGCACAATGACTAACCCACTTGATTCAACGGCCGCGGTAGTGGCCGACGGAAAAGTTCTTTATGAGATGTACTGTGACCACTGCCATGGATCGAAAGGTGCTGGCGATGGAAAAGTAGCGGATAAATACAATGGTGTTCCAAATTACAAGTCCGATGCGTTGAAGAACATCACGGAAGGCCACATATTCCACGTGATCACGCACGGTAAGAACCTGATGTGGGCGCATGGCTCACAGATCAATCCGGAAGACCGCTGGAAGATTGCCAAATACGTAAAGACTTTGCAGAAATAAAGATCAGACTAAGGATAACTACAAAACAATGGCTCACCACGCAGAAGTTATAGTCGAAAATTATGTATTCAGCCCCGAGACCAAGAAGAAGCTGGTCTATCTGCTCATTACGGGTATAGCCCTGGTCGTGCTCGGCGTTGTCCTTGCCATGATGGGTGGAGGCCATGATGAACACGGTGGAGGGCAAGCGGCTAATGCATCGCAGGAAATGGTGGCAAGTGTGCAGCAACATGAAGCTGCGTCACCGGGGCACGAAGTGGCAGCCGGCGAGCATCATGGGAGTCCCGTTTGGTTGAAACGTGTCTATACAACTTTGTGGATGAACAATATTTTCTTTGTTGGTGCGGGGATCATCGGATTGTTCTTCGTGGCAATTCAGTATGCTGCGATGGCTGGTTGGTCGGTTGGCGTGAAGAGGATTGGCATCGCCATGGGGACATGGATTCCAATTGCAGGTATATTAACACTGGCTCTTTGGTTCTTAACGCATCACGATATTTTCCATTGGTCACACGGTTCTTCATATGGAGAGAAATTACCCAGCGGCCAAACAAATGTCGAGTTTGATAAGATTATCGATGGAAAGGGTCCGTTCTTCTTCTGGCCTCTGGCCTCCGGATCATTTCCGATATTTTTTATTTTCAGAATTGTCTTGTTCTTCGGTGTATGGTACTGGTTCTTGATTCAGATCCGAAAGAACATGCTCGAGGAAGATATTAATGCGTCGACGACGTATTGGCACAAGAATCAGGTGTTATCAACAGTGTTCCTCATTTTCTTTGGAATCAGCTCATCGATTGCTGCGTGGGATTGGGTGATGAGTATTGATACACACTGGTTCAGTACTATGTTCGGCTGGTATGTGTTTGCAAGCTGGTGGGTAACGGGTTTGGCAATCATTACCCTGATAGCAGCCTTCCTCAAGGATGCAGGATATCTTAAGATTGTTAACTCGAATCATATGCACGATCTTGGGAAGTTTGTGTGGGCATTTTCGATCTTCTGGACCTATATCTGGTTCAGCCAGTTCCTTCTCATTTACTATGCTCACATTCCGGAGGAAACTGTGTATTTTGTTGAACGCATGAAGAACAGCCCATATGGCTGGATTTTTTACACGAACATTATTCTTAACTTTGCACTACCCTTCTTATTGTTCATGACCAGGGATTCAAAACGTCAACTTTCAACGTTGAAGCTTGTTTGCCCGATCATAATTATTGGTCATTGGTTTGACTTCTATAATATGGTAACACCAGGGGTGATGCAACATGACGGCGCACTTGGATTTATTGAGATCGGCACAGCGCTGATATTCCTGTCGGCATTCCTGTTTGTAACATTGACGAGTTTGACAAAACTGCCATTGTTCGGCAAGAATGATCCGATGTTAGAAGAGAGTCTGCATCACCACATTTAATCTATAGAAACTGATATGACGAGTTTGATTATTATTCTCGGTGTTGTTCTGGTTCTGGCGATCTTATACATGATCTACAGAGTCAGCAACCTTGTTAGCATCGCGAAGGGACACGACGATGAGAAAGTAGGCACTGCGAACAAGGTAAACGCCGCCCTTTTTATAGTATTCATGGTAGGCAGCCTTGGATGGTTCTTCTGGTATTCGTTTGCATACTATGACAATTACACCCTGCCGGTAGCCTCAGAGCATGGCAAACACACCGACTTTTTGTTCTGGATCACTATGGGGGTTACGGTGATAGCCTTCACCATCATCAGCATCGTGATGTTCGTGTTCATCTATCAGTATCAATACCAGGAAGGAAGAAAAGCTAAGTATTTCCCAGACAATCATTATCTCGAGTTAGCGTGGACTATAATCCCGGCAATCGTGCTGGCAGTTCTCATATTTACTGGTCTGCGTGCCTGGAACGACATTACAGGCCCCGCATCGAAGGATGCAGAGTTGATTGAAGTTATTGGGCAACAGTTTGCATGGACCGTTCGTTATCCTGGCGTGAAAGACAAAGAGCTGGGGAAAGTTGATTACAAGCTCATTGACAATTTTGGAAACGAATTTGGATTGGATCTAACGGATAAAAATTCATTTGATGACTTCAAATCTCTTGAGCTTCACCTTCCTGTTGATAAGGAAATTCTGTTGAAGATCAGGGCTAAAGATGTATTGCACAGCGTTTTTCTGCCGCATTTCCGTGTTAAAATGGATGCCGTACCTGGCATGCCAACACAATTCAAGTTCAAGGTTACAAAGACCACCCAGCAAATGAGGGATGAATTGAGCAATCAAAATTTCAACTATGAAATGGCTTGTACTGAGATTTGCGGCCGTGGACATTTTTCGATGAAAATGACTGTCATAGTGGACGATCAGGAAACTTATGAGAAATGGAAGGCTTCGCAGGAAGCATGGTTAAAGCAGAACCCGGACTATTTGAAAAAAGTACCGAATGCATTGAAAGAAGCGGCTATGATTAAGGCAGGAATGCAGCGGGATCCGGGACCTTCTGTGGCTGAGGTTAACGAATAAGGGCACTAAAAAGATTTATCAACGACATGGCAACGACAGATATTCACACCCATCAAGATGTTCATCACCACGACGAACACGACGAACATGGGCACCATGAAACGAATTTTTGGAGAACATATATCTTCAGTGAGGATCATAAGATAATTGCGAAGCAGTTTCTTATAACTGGTATATTCTGGGCGCTGCTTGGAGGCATACTATCCGTGATCTTCCGCCTGCAACTGGGGTTCCCCGAAGTGAGTTTGGAGTGGTTGAGACCAGTCTTAGGAGAGTGGATAACGGCTGAAGGAAAACTTGATCCTGAGTTCTATCTCGCTCTCGTCACGATGCATGGCACGATCATGGTGTTCTTCGTTCTTACGGCGGGATTGAGCGGTACATTTTCAAACTTCCTTATACCTCTCCAGGTAGGGGCAAGAGATATGGCCTCTGGTTTTATGAACATGCTTTCGTACTGGTTCTTCTTTCTTTCAAGCGTGACGATGTTTACTTCATTGTTCCTCGAAACAGGACCGGCGGGAGGAGGATGGACAATTTACCCTCCGTTAAGCGCATTGCCGCAGGCTATCAAAGGTTCAGGCCTTGGTATGACATTGTGGCTAGTAGCGATGGCGTTGTTTATAGTGAGCTCACTGCTGGGAGGTATCAACTACATCACCACCGTGATCAACCTGAGAACAAAAGGAATGTCCTTTACACGACTGCCACTGACGATATGGGCGTTTTTCTTTACAGCCATTATCGGTGTGCTTTCATTCCCAGTATTGTTTGCTGCCGCTCTGTTGTTGATCTTCGACCGAAGTTTCGGTACGAGCTTCTACCTGTCGGACATTTATATCGGCGGTGAGGCCCTTGCTCACGACGGAGGTAGTCCGATCCTGTTCCAGCACTTGTTCTGGTTTCTCGGTCACCCGGAAGTGTACATCGTACTATTACCAGCGCTTGGTCTTTCGTCTGAGATCATTGCTACAAATTCACGTAAACCAATCTTTGGTTATAAAGCCATGATCGGTTCAATGCTGTTCATTGCTATCTTATCATTTATAGTTTGGGCACATCACATGTTTGTTACAGGCATGAATCCGTTCCTCGGCTCGATCTTCATGCTTCTGACACTCATTATTGCCGTGCCATCAGCTGTGAAAATCTTTAACTATGTGACGACCCTATGGAAAGGCAATATCCGATTTACACCGGGAATGCTTTTCTCGATTGGTTTAGTGTCGTTCTTCCTCACAGGTGGTATCACAGGTATATTCCTGGGCAACTCTGCGATAGATATTCAGCTGCATGATACGTACTTTGTGGTTGCGCACTTCCACCTTGTAATGGGTAGCGCATCGTTCTTCGGTATGATGGCTGGCGTTTATCATTGGTTCCCTAAGATGTTCGGTAGGATGATGGACAACAAACTTGGTTACGTCCACTTCTGGCTCACCTTTGTGGGAGTTTATCTCGTGTTTTTCCCAATGCACTACATTGGTATTGCTGGATTCCCTAGAAGATACTACTCATGGACGAACTTTGACGCATTCAGCGGTTTCGCAGATTTGAATATGTTGGTCAGCGTTGCTGCAATCATTACGCTGGCAGCTCAGTTCATATTTCTGTTTAACTTTTTCTATAGCATTTTCCGTGGCCGTATTGCTTCAGCCAACCCGTGGAATGCTACTACGCTGGAATGGACTACGCCAAGAAATCCAGGACACGGAAACTGGCCCGGTGAAATACCTTCAGTGTATCGCTGGCCTTATGACTATAGCAAACCTGGTGCAAAAGAAGATTACATTCCTCAGCATATTCCATATTCTGAAACTCCCGAATCCAATCTACCTCACGAGAACGAGTTGATAAAACTGGAGACTTCCAATGGCTCCGGGGCAATCATAGTCGAAGGAAGCAAGCACTAAAATGCACTGACATTCAGGCACAAGGTTCAAAGTTTGTTCACTATAGCTTTGAACCTTGTTTTTTATTCAAAGACAATTATTTTCCACAGGCGCAAGCGCGAACATATGAGATCATTTCGCAGCCTTTCAGTCTCTACGTTGGTATCAGTTTATGTGCTGATCCTTGTTGGTGGAATTGTGCGCAGTACCGGCTCAGGTATGGGATGTCCCGACTGGCCAAAATGTTTCGGTCGATGGGTCCCTCCAACATCGGTGTCAGAATTGCCTGCTGATTACAAAAAGATTTATGCCTTGCATAGAGAGAGAAAGAATCAGCGATTTGCAAAGTATCTCACCACGTTTGGAATGACCGATACGGCCCAGAATATTTTGAATGATGAGGCCGTCTCACGCGAAAATGATTTTAGTCCGGTCAGGACCTGGATTGAATATGTAAATCGCCTCGTAGGAGTCGTGATAGGTTTGCTGATCTTCGCCTTGTTCGTGGTGTCTCTTCGATTCTGGAAGACTGAGCGCACGTTGACGTTTGTAGCATTTTCTACTTTTGTATTAGTGGGTTTTCAAGGTTGGATTGGTTCGGTGGTTGTCTCCACTAACCTTATGCCATGGACCATTACAGTGCATATGTTTCTCGCTCTTCTGATCGTAGCACTGTTGATATATATCGTACATCAAAGCAGTTATGGCAAAGAGATCAATTCATCCCTGGGATTTTGGTGGTTAATTGCATCAATGGGGGTACTCCTTGTTCAGATATTATTGGGTACCCAGGTACGCGAAGCGATCGATCAGCTTGCGACCGCGGTAAGCCGGGAAGCGTGGATCTCCAACCTCGGTGCCGAGTTTGTTATTCATCGTTCATTCTCCTGGATAGTGCTTATTCTGCATGTTGGATTAATCGTAAAATTGCACAAAACTCAAGGTTCAAAAGCTTTCGCCCTTACGCTAATCCTGCTAATTTTGGGGACAATTTTGACGGGTATGAGTATGGCTTATTTTGCTGTGCCTCCGTTCCTTCAGCCGGTTCATTTGCTGCTTGCGACAATGACTTTTGGAATGCAGTTCCTGTTCCTGTTGAAGCTTAAAAGAAAGGAAGAACCCACTTTTGCCTGATATAATGGTAGGACAAATAAATACGCTGACCGGAGTGCATTTTGCCATCGCGAAGGCAAGAGCCTATGGTGAGCTGTTAAAGTTCCGCCTTTCGTTCCTGGTCGCATTTTCCTGTGCATTTGGATACGTCCTTGCATCGCCTGACGTAAACTGGCTCTCACTGGTTATGATCTTTCTGGGTGGTTTTCTGCTTTCAGGTTCGTCGGTCATTATCAACCAGATCATCGAAAAGGATCTCGACCGCCTCATGACCCGGACAATGAACAGGCCACTGCCAACGCAGCGGGTATCCGTTAATGAAGCAATAACCGAAGCAGCGTTGTGCATGGCTATCGGCACCGGCATCCTGCTTATTTATTCTAATGTTCTTACTACGTCGCTTGCGATAATATCAATGATCCTCTACGGGTTCGTATACACTCCCTTAAAAAGAGTAGGGCCTATTGCTGTTTTCGTTGGTGCGATACCCGGCGCGCTTCCTCCGCTGTTAGGGTGGACAGCTGCCACGGGGGCGATATCCCACGAGGCACTTATCATATTTGGCATTCAGTTTATCTGGCAATTCCCTCACTTCTGGGCTATTGCCTGGGTTGCCGACGAAGATTACAAGAAGGCAGGATTCAAATTACTGCCGTCAGGCGGGCAGAAAGACATGAACACGGCTATCCAGATCATGATATATACAATGTTCCTTATACCGATGGGATTGTTGCCGGCTACATTTGGTATTACAGGAATTAATTCTGCGATAGTAGCTACATTTTGTGGAGTGATTTTTTTCGCGCTGACGTTTTCATTAATGAAGTCAGGTGACAGGAAGTCTGCATTGAAGATTATGTTCGGGTCTTTCCTGTATCTGCCAATTGTTCAAATAGCGTATTTGTTGGATAAAGTGTAACGGGAAATGAGAGATATGGCAGCAGAATTCAAAATAGTAGAAGAAGCGGATAAGCCGCTGGCGATGCATCCGAAGAAGTTTGCACTCTGGATATTTATTGTCAGTGTGTTCATGATCTTCGCGGCATTAACCAGTGCGTATATCGTCAGGCAATCGGATGGAAACTGGCTCGTCTTTGACCTGCCCAATTCATTTTGGATTACCTCTGCGATTATATTGATCAGCAGTGGCACTATGCATTGGGCTTATCTGGCGGCGAAAAGGGACAACCTGGAAGCGACGAAGATTGCCATTAGCATCACCACGGTGCTGGGCGCTGCGTTCCTGGTGGGGCAGTATATCGCATGGGGAGACCTGGTAAAACGGAACGTCTATTTTGTGGGCAATCCATCGGGGTCGTTTGTATACGTTCTATCGGGGCTGCACGGCCTGCACATTGTAGGGGGCGTCATTTTCCTCTTGATCGTGCTTACCGCCACCTTCCGGTTTCGCGTACACTCGAAGAACCTCGCGCAGATCGAAATGTGCGCTACTTACTGGCATTTTTTGGATGCCCTTTGGCTATATTTATTTGTTTTTCTATTATTGAATCGCTGAAATGAGGTATAGGGTATAAGGCTTGACGGATAGAATGAACAATGATGATGAATGAATAGTAGATACACACCACTCGCCCTCACACCACTAACTAGTAACTACTAACTTTTAATTGATAAATGGATAGTTCAACAGCACATGCTCCGGGAAGGAGCGAATGGGATGGCGGAGTATCACCGATGGGCGTAAGCTACGGCAAGCTCATGATGTGGTTCTTCCTGTTATCTGATGCATTTACTTTTTCGGCGTTGCTGGTCACGTACGGCTTGGTGCGCTCTTCGCACGATGCCTACACAGGCGCTGTTGATGCGTTTACATTTTCGCAGGCATATTGGCCGATCCCGGAACGGGTATATGAGGCTATACCATTTTTCCACGGCCTGGAAGCTCCCCTCGTGTTTGTGGGTATTATGACCTTTATTCTCATCATGAGTTCCGTAACGATGGTCTTGGCCGTTGAAGCTGGCCATCGCATGGATCGCAAGGCGGTCGAGAAATGGATGCTCTGGACGATACTTGGAGGAATCGCGTTCCTTAGCTGTCAGGCTTGGGAATGGATGCACTTTATTGTTGGATCAGAAACGGGTAGAGCCGTCGCAGAAGGAACAACTTTCTTTGGCGCGAACCTCGCTCATAATCAGTATGGGCCTCCTGACTTCGCAGCATTCTTTTTCTTTATAACAGGATTCCACGGCTTCCACGTATTTAGTGGAGTTTGCCTGAACTTCCTCATCTATTACAACACCGTTATGGGTACCTATGACCGTCGAGGTCATTATGAAATGGTTGAAAAGGTCGGTCTTTACTGGCACTTTGTAGACCTTGTTTGGGTGTTCGTGTTTACTTTCTTTTACCTCGTATAATCAATCCTTCTATTAAATAGCAACAACATGGCACACGGCGAAGAACATGCACAAGTGACCGTACTCCCTCCTAACAAAGAGAAGATCAAAAAGCTTTGGACCGTGGCCGCGATACTTGGCGCAGTTACAGCACTTGAATTCTTGATCGCCTTTACGATGAGTCACGGACCACTGAAGACATCGATATTCATTGGCCTTACTATCGTAAAAGCAGCCTACATTGTCGGAGAGTTTATGCACCTCCGTTATGAGGTTAAGGTTTTGTTCTGGTCTATTCTTATCCCGATGATCTTTGTAGTGTGGATGCTCGTTGCATTCGTCTACGAAGGAATTGCGATCTCCGGGGTGCGATAATAAAATATTATTTACAAAATCAGTAAGGGGCTTGAGTAATCACTTAAGCCTCTTTTTTTGAGCGGATTACGCTGATAGTCTGATTACACCGATAGTCTATGAAGAGCACTAAAGCATTATTTCTTTTTCTGGCCCTGATACTGCCGGTTTGTGTTTTTCTCTTTCTAAAATTTTTTGGACGGAACGAGTATGACGTAAAGCCGTTGTTTTCTGACTCTCCGCCGCCAGCCGACATTAACTGTCCAATTGCAACCGTTCCGTATGTGGTTCACGATAGCGTAAGGAGTCAACTCCTACTTGAAAATGACAGCCTCGTGGTGATCGCGTTTAATGATGAAGCAGATATTAATTCTTCGAACCAGATAAAGAGAATTACGGAAGAAGTGTCAAACCTTCCCCTAAGTCTTTTGACTTTTTCCGGAAGCGAACGACATTTGTTCTGGAAAAACTGCGTCTTCTTTCTCAAAGGATCTCAGGACATGGTGGTTGTGGATAGGAGGGGACGAATACGCGGTCAATATATGTCGACAGATCGTGAAGACGCGGATCGCTTGTTGACTGAAGTGACGATAATTTTAAAAAGATATTGAGATGGAGCAGAAGGCCAACGAAATGGAGTTGAAGAAGGAACCCTACAGTAAACTTATTGTCGCGGTTTCTATTCTTATACCCGTACTGGTCGCCGTGTTGTTTGGGGTAAAGATACCTGGCTACGACTTTTCCTTTCTCCCACCGATCTATGCCTCAATTAATGGAGTTACTGCGATTCTGCTAGTTACGGCAGTAGTCGCGATTAAGCGAAAGAACAGGGTGTTACATAAGCGATTGATGAAGACATGTGTGGCGTTGTCAGCCATGTTCCTTGTGCTTTATGTTCTTTATCACATGACCAGCGACTCTACTTCCTATGGCGGCGTTGGGCCGTTGAGATATGTCTACTTTTTTATTCTCATCACGCACATTTTACTCTCCATAGGTGTTATTCCGATGGTGCTTTTCACGTACTTGCGTGCGTGGAGAGGTGAATTTTCAAGGCATCGCGCCCTTGCCAAATATACATTCCCACTTTGGCTGTACGTGGCTGTAACGGGAGTGATCGTTTACCTGATGATTAGTCCATATTATTCATAACAACGGTGAAACTTTTTGCCTACAGATTTTTGCGAAGATTGTTCCTCATCGCTGGGTCGGTGATCTTTCTGTCCGGAGGGGTGAGTGCACAATGTGCCATGTGCCGATCGACGCTGGAAAACAATTATTCGAATGGTAATCCTGGGATAGCAGCCGGGATAAATACTGGCATTTTATACTTACTTTCAATGCCATATCTCGCTGTCATTGTCTTAGGATATCTATGGTATAAATCCAGCAAGAATGCCCAAAAGAAGTTACATGAGCGCACTGCTTCAAGGTAAGTGCCCACAGTGCCGGGAAGGTGATATTTTCAAATACCCCGTTACGAAGTTATCCAAATTCAACGTAATGAATGAGAAGTGCCCTTATTGTGGGGTGGGCCTTGAGCCGGAGCCCGGGTTTTATCAGGGGGCAATGTATGTCGGTTATGCGTTCACTATCGCGGTGATAGTGATCGTCGGTCTTGTGCTCTATTACCTTGGTGACCCTTCCGAGTGGGTGTATATCGGAATCGTTATAACTCTTATGCTCCTGTTGTCACCCTTGAACTACAGGTACTCTCGCATATTGTACCTCACGTTCTTTGGAGGTCTCAAATACAACCCGAGCCTGTCGCAACCAAAGTAATTTCTTAACTTTATTGATCATTTACCTGATGATCATCGATTGAAGCCCAGACTTTCAATACTTGTAGCCAGCTGTATTTTTTTCCTGTCAACGGGTTTCATTCTGCTATTCTATTTCAACAGGCCATATTTACCTAAGGAGTTTGCGGAAAGGATTTCAAACAACCTCGAGAAGGAATTGATATCCGTCGACAAGGATACTGAAATGCTTATCGAAAAGCTCAAGGGCGTAACCTCGAGCCCGATTGACATGGAATCGTCCTGTCCGTTATTTGTATATGATGGCCAGGAGGTGGTTTTGTGGACGGACAACCAATTTGTGCCCAGTTATGCATCAGTGGCTGACACGTTCAAACTCAAGCTCCTCAAGGCAGGTAACGGTGACTATCTCGCCGCGAAATGGATAATCAATAGCAATAAGTTTATCGTTGCGATAATTCCCCTTGATCGAAAGTATAACATAGCAAATAATTATCTCAGCAATTGGCGGAACGATCGTGTTTTCCCACGCGGAACATTTACTATCCACGAGCCGAATTCAACAGTAGGGCTGGACGTCTGTATTCGAGCTCAATGTCCCTTCAAAATTACTTTCCTTCAGGACAACCTATTGGTCAAGGAAAACATACAGGAAGCTGCCCTGATATTTTTTGCTGTGGGCATCATCCTGGCCGTACTGGTGGCTAATGCGCTTGTTAAAAAGATACCGATTCCGGAGATAAGTTTTGTGCTATTATACGGGTTTCTCTATGGCCTGCGTCTGTTGATGATCAGGCTGAATTTTCCAAATGCATTGTATCCGTCCGATCTTTTCAATCCACAAGTATTCGCTTCGTCGCCTTTGAATGCATCATTGGGGGATCTCATTCTAAACGAGCTCGCTCTTTTGCTGCTCTGTATTTTTTTGTTTAGCAACTATCAGCATTTTAAGGTCTTTCAATACGTGTATAAGGGTAACTGGGTTTCCTGGATACTTTCGGTGATAGCGGGCCTATGCATTTTGTTTGCCATGCTATTTCCATTTGTTGCCATCCAAACTGTCTATAACAACTCGGCAATCAACCTGGATATTGCTGAATCTTTGAGCTTTGATGCGGTACGAATGCTGGCTTTTGCCGCCGTGTTATTGTCAGGTGTTTGCTCCTTTCTTTTCGCGCACACTTTTATCAGGCTGCTTATAGCGGATGGAAACAAAGTAAGGGTCGTTATATGTTTTACTATCTCAGTGGTAGTGTTCGCTTCGATTAATGAACTGACAAGCCAAAGTTACCTTTCATCGCTCGCGTTAGGTGTGATCTATTTTTTACTTGTCTATTTACTGAAGTTATATGCCGGACTGCGGAGGCTCACTTTTGCCACGTTTTCATATCTGTTTATTGCTATATCATTCTTGTCGGGCAATGGCGCCTATGCGATACATTACTTCAGCAAACAGGAAAAGATAGACAGGCAATTCAAGTTTGCGGACAACTTCCTCGTTGACCGCGACATATTTGGGGAATACCTACTCAACGAAACCGCCGTCAAAGTGGGTCGCGATGTTTTTATACAAACGCGTATTAGCACGCCGTTCCTTAACCGCGATGCAATCCGCCAAAAGATCCGGCAGGTTTTCCTGCCGTCGTATTTTAACAAATACGATGTAGAAATTTTTCTTTTTGGACCTTCAGGGGAGCCGCTGAACAACCGGTCTCAATCGACCTTGTCAGAATTCGTTGGCATCTACGATCAGGATGCGTTCAGAACCACGTACGATGGGGTTTACTTTGTCAATAGCCCCGAACGTGACGTTGCGCAAAAATATTTAATGAAGATACCGATCATTCGTTCCGGGTCTGCCCTGGGATATGTGATGCTTGAACTGTCGCTAAAAAGGATAATTCCTGAAAATGTGTATCCTGAACTATTGGTCGATAAAAGCGCACAGCAATTCTATCATACACATGATATTAGCTATGCTGTCTTTTCAGATTCAGCAATACTCTTTAGCTCGGGCAATTACAACTATGAGTACTCTTTTGATCGCCAATGGTTGGGTGATCCTGAATTGTATTCTAAGAGTATAATGGCTAATGATTACGTTCACATAGCGAAGGAGGATGAGAACGACAGGATTGCAGTTGTTTCATCTTTGCAGCCGTCGAACATGTATTCGCTGGCTAACTTTTCATTCCTCCTTGTCCTGGGATTGGCGATAATTCTAATGTTCCTGATTGTCCAGGGTGTCGGCAATTACATTCGTGGCGAAAAACTCTATTTTTCTGCCCGTATACAGTTACTCCTGAATCTTGCATTCTTTTTGCCGTTAATACTAGTCAGCGTTACTACCCTCAACCTGACTAATCATTCGTCGCAAAACCAACTCAATGACGAGTATCTCAGCAGAGCCCAGAACTTTAGTGGTCAGCTTTCATCACAGTTGGATGACTATCTGAATGGAAACGATGAGAGTGTGCTCAGCTTTGAAAATCAACTCACGGACCTGGCCAAACTCACCAACCTTGATGCAAATGTTTATAGCGCCAAGGGACAATTGTTAGCCACCAGTCAGCCACAGATTTTTGAGAACAGCCTGGTGTCAACCTACGTCAACGCGAAGGCGCTTCGCAAGATAACCAATGGAGAAAATGTGGTCATTGAAACGGAACAGGTGGGTAAGCTGGAGTATTTTGTATCCTATGCAAGTCTTAAAGCACCACTAACCGGCAAACTGATCGGGATCCTTGCAATTCCATTTTTTCAGTCTGCGCACTCTATGGAGAAAGTGCAAATCAACATTCTCGCAAACATTCTCAACATTTTCGCGTTGATATTCATCGCGCTGGTGATCCTTTCTTACTTTGTTTCTTTATGGCTGACATTTCCGTTGAAGTTCATCACCCAATCCCTTCAACGCACATCACTCACAAAGGTCAACCAGCCATTGAAGTGGAAAGCTGATGATGAAATCGGATTGATGGTGAAAGAGTACAACCAAATGCTTTATAAGTTGAGTGAAAGCAAGGCAGAGCTGGAACAGAACCAGCGCGAGCGTACATGGCGCGAGATTGCGCAACAGGTGGCCCACGAAATCAAAAATCCTCTTACACCAATGAAGCTCACGTTGCAGCAGCTTCAGCGTTCGGTTGAAACAAATACTAATACCGCGGAGAAGACCGGGAAAGCTGTATCAACGCTACTCAACCAGGTAGATAGTTTAAACGATATTGCTTCATCCTTCAGTACGTTCGCTAAAATGCCTGAACCCGTTATACAAAAGCTTGAGCTTGTATCCGTGATTAAAAGAATCGTGTTACTCCACAGCCAGTCAGGTGATCTAAGTTTCAATTCGTTAGTCAAAGAGGCATTTGTTCTCGGTGACGAACAATTGCTGGGAAGAACGTTTTCAAATATAATATTGAATGCGTTTCAAGCGACACGGCCGGGCCATCCGCAGGAATTGAGCATCACCCTTGAGCGCAAGGAGGGAAAATATGTGCTGACTTTTAAAGACAATGGAAAGGGGATTGAACCTCACATAGCTGAGCGCATCTTCCTTTCACATTTCAGTACAAAGAAGTCAGGATCAGGACTCGGCCTCGCTATTGCAAAGCAGGCAATTGAACAAATGCAGGGAAGGATTTGGTTTGACACCATTGTGGGAAAAGGGACAACCTTTTATATTGAGTTACCAGCCATCCAATAATGTTAGAAAGCTACGGTATGCATATTGGTCGCTTTTATGAAAAACCGTTCATGAGGATCTCTTTAATTATTTTCTTCGCATGTTGTTGTATCGACACGTTCTCGCAGAACGTTGAGGCGGATAGTCTTAAAAGATTGCTGACAACCACCACGGACAATGCAGACAAGATTCAGATCCTTGAAGGACTAAGTTATGCTTATCTGGCTACCTCTCCCGATATCGCCATGAAATTTGCAAATGAAGGACTTGAGCTCGCGACAAAGACAAACAATATTAAGGGGCAGGCGATCTGTTTGCTGGCCTTAGGTAATGTATTTCACACGGTCGGCGACTATGTAAAGTCATTAGAAATGAACTTCAAAGCCCTTGAGCTGAAGCAAGCGCTGAAGGACCAAAACTTTGCTGTGAATTACTTCAACATTGCAACCACATACTCGGACCAAGAGGACCATCGCGACGCGATTACTTACATTTTCAAAGCAAAAGCTGAGGACGAAAAAGCAAATGACAGTATCGGTATAATGTATGATCATTATAGTCTTAGCGCAGTTTATTTGAGGATGCATTACGAGGATTCTGCATTGTATCATGGTGATCGTGCCTATGAATTGGCGAAAATATTGAATGATCGGAATCTCATGCCGGCGATCCTGAATAATTTTGGAGAGATATACCTGGAGAGAAAAGAGCTTGCGTCAGCAGATAAATATTATCATGAAAGCATCCCTTTGGCGATGGCCATAAATGATGTCCAGGTTTTATCAATGGACCTGTTGGGATTAGCAAAAGTCTACAACGATACCCATAGGCCGGACTCCGCGGTTCATTATGCGCGACAGGCGTTGGCTATTAGCAATAAAAACAATTTTCTTAAGGAGGCACACATGACTGCGGATTTCCTTAAAGACGTGTTCAAAAGCACGGGCAAGTTTGACAGCGCCTTGAAATACATGGAACAAAGTATGGTCTCCAGGGACAGCCTGAATAGTGTTGAAAAAGTGAAGAAGGTTCAGAACCTTAGGTTGCAGGAACAGGAACGGCAGCATGACATTGAAGCTTCAAACCTGCGATTGCAGAATACGATCCGGTTTTACAGCGTACTGACGGCATCCCTTGTCTTCCTTGTTATTGCAGGATTATTGTGGCGGAACAACAGGCAACGAAAGAAATCCTACGCGGAGCTTGAAAGTCAGAAAATGAAAACTGAAGAGGCTTATGAAGAGCTAAAATCCACGCAGACGCAGCTTATTCATTCTGAAAAGATGGCTTCCTTGGGTGAGCTTACAGCCGGAATCGCCCATGAAATTCAAAACCCGTTGAATTTTGTCAATAACTTCTCCGAGTTGAATCGGGAGCTCATTGAAGAATTGAAATCCGAAATCACGTCCGGGGAGACAACGCGTATGCTGACAACACTGACAAACCTCAGCGAAAATGAGGAGAAAATAATGCATCATGGTAAGCGCGCGGATTCAATTGTGAAAGGCATGTTGCAGCATTCACGGGTAAGTGGAACACAGAAAGAACTCCTGGACATAAACGTTCTTGCTGATGATTACCTTCGGTTAGCTTACCACGGTTTAAGAGCAAAGGATAAATCGTTTAACGCGAAGTTCGAAACGGACCTGGATAACAATATCGGAAAGGTGTCGGTGATTCCTCAGGAAATTGGCAGAGTAATCCTGAATCTTGTGAACAATGCATTTTATGCCGTATCTGTAAAAAGAAACCTGAACCTGCCGGGCTATGAACCAATTGTTAAGATTAAGACAGAAAGTATGGGAGATGAGGTGTTGATCTCTGTTATTGACAATGGTGTCGGCATGTCAGATAAAGTAGCTGCCAAGATTTTTCAGCCTTTCTACACCACTAAAGCGCCTGGGGAGGGCACGGGTTTGGGCTTGAGCCTTAGCTATGATATCATTAAGGCTCACAACGGAAAGATCCAGGTGAAGACGAAGGAAGGAGAGGGTACTGAATTTATCATCACGTTGTCAAAGCTTTAGGGTGTTGAAGTGAGTTTAATCGTTTCTTCAAACATGGAGTCAGTTCGTTTTTGATGGTCGCGGATATTTTTACATGACTCTTTGGGGTTCCTTGCGTACCTCTCTTCGTTGCGGTGAAAATATTGGATCACAACTCATCTTCACCACCATCATCTGATCTGTTGCGATTGTTTTGTTTTTCTTTATCGCGGTTCAGGCGGTAGGTAAAGGAAATTGTGAATTGGCGAGGTCTCCCCTGAAATTCGGAATTTGAATAGTACCCCTGTGTGTCAATTATAGATCTTCGCTTCCGGCTATTCATGAGGTCGCGAACGCCCGCAGTAATGGTTCCTTTGCCATTGAAGACATCACGAGACAAGCCGAGGTCGATGGAGTAGATTGAGAGATCCTTCCCCTGAGGCGTTATCCGAGGTGCCCGGTAGTTATAAGAGATTTGAAAGTCCAGGTTTTTGAAGAACGTCATCCTGGAGGTGGTCCTCGTGGTCCAGGTGTATGTATCACTGTAAAGTTGTTCATCTTCATAAGATCCTTCGGTGATAGCACGGTAGAAATTTGCATTCGTGTTAAGCTTCCACCAGTTCATGATGGAAAGTGAAAAATTGAATTCAACGCCGACTGCATTTTCGCTCGCCATATTGATGGGGATAACCTGTGCAACGCCGTCTGTGGGTGGATCGGTAATGCGTCGAATCACATCCGTGCGATGTCGGTGATACACGCTTGATAGCAAAGATGCCGTCTTCCAGTTTGCCAGGTATCCGACTTCATATGAATCGGTATACTCAGGCTTTAGATTTGGATTGCCCACGAAATATACGCGCGGATCCCTGAAGTCAGAGAACGGAAGAAGGTTCCTAAAATCTGGACGGCTGATGCGACGACTGTAGCTCAGCTGTAGGGTATTTTTGTTATTAAATTCGTACGACAATGCGGCGGTCGGAAATAAATTGAAATAGTTCTGTTTGTTCATCTCGCCAGTTACTAACAATTCTGTAGTGATGTCTGATAACTCGCCGCGAAGTCCTCCCTGTACAGAGAACTTATTAAGCTTCGTATTCAGCATGAGATATACTGCACTGATGTTTTCGGTGTACACCATGTTATTTGTAAACGCATCGAACGGTATCCAATTCATCTCGTCGTCTTGCTGTTCCAGGCTGAATTCATTCTTAATGATCCTGCGTGTGGATTTCACGCCGGCCTCAAGTTTGGTATTCTCGCCAAGAGGATGGATGTAGTCCGACTGAAAGAGAAAAGTTTCTTCCTTCGCGTTGTTCACCCCACGTTGAAGCAATGGCACATTGCCATTTACCGATTGGGTGTAGTCGGTATTCTCATTGTCGACGCTCTTAATATATTGAAAGTCGGCAGTAAACTTCCGGTCCTTATTGCTGAAATCTTTTTTGTAATTGACAGCGAGCTCGATATTCTCTTCATCTTCTTCTTCCCGTTCCGTTCGGGTGGTGGTATTTGTGAGGATTTCATTAGCATCATAGTCAAAATAATTTGTGGTTGCTGTACTTACTCCACTCGATGGGTTATAGGTAAATGAGCCTGTGACGCTATTCAGATCATTAATGAAATAGTCAAGGCCTAGCACAAAATTATGGGAGAGCTCGCTGCGAATGCGGTTGTTTTCTTGGAGATAGGCAAACGTAGTATCCGCACTGGAATAACGTTGTTCGGACCGACCATAGCCAGGGTTCTTGCGATAATCAATACCATAGCTGGAGAAGAGATTAAGTTTTAATCCACGGTAGTTCAGACTGTATGATCCTCCATACAAATCAGGATAACCACCGTTGGCCATGAAGGTTCCGTTGAATCCTGTACGATGTTCTTTCTTGAGTATGATGTTGATGATGCCCACTTCCCCGGCAGCATCATAACGCGACGATGGGTTCGTGATTACTTCTACACTTTCGATCAAACTGCCCTGAAGTTTTCTTAATGCATCCGGGTCTCGCGATGTAAGGCTTGAAGGACGACCATTGATCCATATCGTAACGTTGTCACTTCCGCGCAGGCTCACTGTCCCATCAGCATCCACGCTCACAGAGGGGAGGTTACCGAGGATATCCGCGGCATTAGCGCCGAGATTACTGAGATCCTTGCCGACGTTGAAGACACGCTTGTCGAGATGAAGCTCCATTTGCTCTTTTTCGCCTGTAATGATGACTTCTTCCAGCACATCTGCGGCATCGGCGATCGATACTGAGCCGAGATTTACATTCGAATCCGTCACACTAACTCCGGGGATAATCTTTTCTTCGTAACCGACAAGAGTGATCTTGACAACGTAGTCTCCCGGTTCAATGGCAATTTCAAAATTTCCTTCATCCGTGGAAACAGCGCCGGCAATGAGTGTTGAATCTCCATCATACGCAGCTGCTGTAGCATAGGGGACGGGTTGGTTCTTTTCATCGACGACAGTCCCCGAGATCAACAATTTGCCATCCTGCCCATATAGACAAGCTGAGAAACATGAAAGCACCAGGATGTATGATATCGCGCGAAAACTCATCATATGTCAGACTTAATCTCGTCAATCGAACTCTTTATAACCACCGATTTATGTAATACAGGACAAAATATTATCCGGATGGTAGTTAAGCAGAAGACCTCATTTTCAAATGTGCTCATTAATCATGCCCGAGTGCGTTTTCCGGACATCAGCCGGCTGGGGAATGAATGTTGAATGTTGAATGGGGAAAAATGTTCGCAGATCTCGACGTTTGAGAGTTTCAAGTCGTTTGCGTGCCGAAATATAAACACTCAATCAAGCGAGGTCTAGGTGTTCGTTGAAATGCAATAGTTGAGTGTTTGATAAGCTATTCAATTATTTCCTTCATTCTTGTTCCAGTACTCATACCACATGGTACCACGTGCCGGACGATCCTTCAACGTTACGTCTACATACAGAATAGTATCTGCTTTTGCGCCAAACGGACCTTGCAGCACTTCTTTGCCGTCAGCATTATAAACTAATGAACTGCCGATACAGTCCCAGTCTTTCCACGGACCTTTTTCTATTTTGCCGACATTGCTAACACTAATCACCCACAACGCGAACCGCGAGCTGACCGGTTCGTATACGTTTCGCCATGTGCCTCCATATGGCGTCGCCACATTGTCAAAATCCGGCGGTACAGCCCATGCACTTGGTGAGAGGATAATGTCTGCACCCATATATCCCAATGCTTCCGATAGCGCGTTACCGCTGGCAGTTGCGTCTGCGCAAATGTACAGCCCCATGGTACCCAGCGGGGTGTGCACAACATTCAACCCGTCGCCCTGTGCGTAGACGTCGTGAGCGATGTCTAGTTCATTTAGCTTACGATGCTTTAAGATCACTTCACCAGAGGGATCAATGATCACCGCTGCATTGTACCGTTTGTCGCCGTCCTTTTCTACAATTCCTGCACATACATAAATGTGGTTTTGCTTTGCAGCATCGCGCAATGCCTTGCAGGTTTTGCCATCTGGAATTTCAAACGCGAGTTCACGTGCCGATGGATCGGTCCACCCCAAGTCCATCACTTCTGGCAGCAGCGCAACTTGTGCTCCTTGCTGCGCGGCTGTTGATATTCGCGCCCTTGCTCGGGCAAGGTTTGCTTCCAGTTTCCCGGCTTCAACTTCCATTTGCACCATTGCTACCTTATAACTCCGCAAAGGTTTTTGCATCATGTCGTCTGAATGTTTATTAGTTGAACAGGAACAAAGAAGTAGCCCACCTATCAGCACATGAAATATGGGTCTGACTTTGAAATTTAAAAAGAATATGAGCTTCATTTCAACAGATTTCATTGCCAATCCTCCCCAAAGATATGGATTATCAAATTTCACCTTCTCGCTGTAACAATTACAATACTTTAGACGACTTTCCTTCGTAACCCTTTTGCTTTTTGCCAGTAACCAATGCAACCGGTCCAAAGCCTTAATTGTCTTTGGACCAAAAACCCTATCGCCATGCTTAAAAGCTACCTCCTTATCGCTATCCGGAACATCTTCCGGAATAAACTGTTCTCTACCGTAAATATATTGGGTCTCGCCCTCGGAATTGGCAGCGCCCTCTTGATCTTCCTGTGGGTGAACGACGAACTGGAAGTCGACCACTTTCACACCAATGTAGACCGGCTTTACCGCATGATGGAGAATCAAAAGTATACCGATGGCAGACTGTATACCTTTGCAGCCACACCCGGCCCGATGGCTCCATTCATTAAGGAAAAGTTTCCAGAGATAGAAAAAGCGACCCGCTTCACCTGGGACGTAAACCACCTCTTTCAGCTCGGCGACAAATCATTCTTTGAGACCGGTCGGTACGTGGACCAGGACTTCCTGGACATGTTTAGCTTTCCGTTCATTGAAGGCGACCCTGCCACAGCGCTAAAAGACAAAAGCTCTATTGTGATCACGGAAAAAATGGCGAAAAAGTATTTCGGCGAGGGCGACGCCATGGGCAAAGACTTCCTGTTGAACACAAAAAATTCTTTCAAGGTCACAGGAGTAGTGAAGGATCCGCCAAAGAACTCCACTATCCAGTTTGACTATCTATTGCCTTTCCAGTTTTTCTTTGATGAAAACAAGAACTGGCTTGATCAGTGGGGAAATAACAATATCCGCACTTTCATAATGCTTCGTGCAGATGCTAACTTAACGGACTTTGAAAACAAGATCAAGCATGAAATAAAAGAGCACAACGAAGATTCCAACGTTGAGCTCTTTCTTCAGCCTTTCAAAGATGCTTATCTCTACGGTGATTTTGAAGAGGGCAAGCAGTCCGGAGGCCGCATCGAGCACGTGCGTATCTTTTTTGTGGTAGCAGTTTTAGTGCTTGTGATTGCCTGTATCAATTTTATGAATTTGTCTACCGCGCAGGCTACCAAACGCGCGAAAGAAGTCGGCTTGAGAAAAGTTATTGGTGCTGTTCCGTCGCAACTGTTTCGTCAATTCATGGGTGAATCATTTTTCACGGTATGTCTGAGCGCTGCCATTGCAGTCTTACTTACGTTGCTGCTTCTTCCAAAATTCAACTCGTTAACGAGCAAAGAACTCAGCTTAAGTGTGGTGGATAGCACGACCATATTGATTTTTGTAAGCATAATTTTGTTCACCGCGTTTGTTGCCGGCAGCTATCCCGCGCTGTTTATTTCTGAGTTCAAACCGGTTCAGGTTTTAAAAGGTCAACTAAAGAGCGGAAGCCGTGCTGGATTTTTCCGAAAGGTCCTTGTGGTCGTTCAATTCTCACTTTCGATCTTCCTGATCATCAGCACAGCCGTTGTGTTCAGGCAAATGGACTTTATGGAAAACCGCGACATCGGCTTCGACCGTGAAAATGTCTTTCATATGTGGATGGAAGGTGACATTCGAGGCAAATACGAGACTTTTAGACAACGATTATCGTCTGAACCCGGAATAGAGAGTGTAACAGCCACAAGTCAGCTTCCAATCGACATTGGTAACTCGACGATGGGAGTGGAATGGGAAGGAAAAGATCCGGATGCAGAGATCCTGTTCTCGAACATAGATGTGGACTATGAATTTATTCAGTCAATGAAGATGAAGATGATTGAAGGAAGACCCTTCGACCGGGCAAGGGTAACGGATACTTCGGCTTACATCGTTAATGAAAAGGCGGCTGAAAAATTTGGGTTCAAGGATGGAACCGCCGATCATGACCTGACCATGTGGGACAGAAAGGGAAAGATTGTTGGGGTAGTGAAGGATTTTAATTTTGGCTCATTACACAGTGAAGTAGAGCCGTTGGTAATACGGATGGCAATGAACAATGTGTATCTGGTGCTCGTTCGTGCAAAAGAACATGAAACAGAGGCGGCGCTTCGTTCCGCGGAAAAGCTGTGGAAGGAATATGCTCCCGGATACCCGTTCCGTTATTCGTTCCTGAGCCAGGAGTGGGAAGGGTTTTACAAGGCTGAAGCTCAACGAGGTCAAGTGTTCAATACACTGGCGATCCTGTCCATCTTCATTTCCTGTTTGGGATTATTCGGATTGTCTGCCTTTTCAGCGGAAAGAAGGACCAAGGAGCTGGGGATTCGAAAAGCATTGGGTGCTTCAACGCAAGGACTGGTTCAGTTGATGGGCAGGGAGTTTACCGTGTTGGTGTTGATAGCAGCATGTATTGGTTGTCCGTTAGGATGGTATGCAATGAATTTGTGGTTGAGTAACTATGCCTATCACGTTGATGTGGGTGTGCTCACGTTAGTCATTGCGGCGGCGATATGTTTGATGGTATCGCTGGTAACGATATCATATCATTCGATCAAGGTGGCGGCAAGCGATCCGGTGAAGAGTCTTAGATATGAATAAATTGTAGGTGGCTGAGAGTGCGTGCCCTTATGTGGGCATGAGAGGGTGTGTGTTTACCGCAGAGGCGCGGGGAGCGCAGGGTTACGCAGAGAAATACCCAGCGAAACCCCGCGTACCTAGCGTCCCTGCGGTAAAAAAGGTTTTCATGCACTGTCTTAGAATCGTAACGTGAACGCTGTACGCACCTCCGGCTCGGACTCTACGGTGATGGAACCGTTGTGCATCTGCATGATCTGCCGTGAAAGACTTAGACCGATGCCGGAGCCAGTTCGTTTGGTGGTATAGAACGGAACGAAGATGTGCTCAAGGGCTTCCTTAATTATGCCCGGTCCATTGTCTATGATTTCGATAAGAACAGAATTCTCGTCGTAACGTCCCACGAGTTCCAGTTTTGGGTTTTCAGTTTCGGCTAGCGCTTCGATGGCATTCTTTAGCAAGTTGATTAGTACCTGCTCAATCATCTCAAGGTCGGCCTGGATGGTTAAGTATTCAGAGCTGCAGGAGTAGGTAAAATTGATGTGCGTCTTTTTTAACTCCGTCTTCATAAGCTGAGCCACATGCTCAACCAGGTCTTTAAGTCTGACCGTAGCTAACTTGGGTTTCGGAAGGGACGTGTATTCGCGGTATGCGTCAATGAACTTTATCAATCCTTTGCTGCGGTTTTCAATGGTACTTAGACCTTCCCGCAAGTCGTCAGCTCCTTCTTCCTTAAGTTCATAATGTTCGTTTATCCGCGTCATGTCATGATCAAGAATTTCGCGTAGGGTGGACGTTAGCGATGATATTGGCGTGATAGAATTCATGATCTCGTGACGAAGCACTCTGGTAAGATTTTGCCACGCTTCAAGCTCTTGTTTCTGTAATTCAGGCTGGATGTTTTGTAACGTAAGCAGCTTCACGTCTGTCCCGCGGATTCGAAGCTCGGTAGCCTGAATGGTAAGGTACATCTCATTACTACCCTTATAGAGTTCGCTCTTTCCAGGTTCAACGCTGTTGATTGAATGATAGAGCTTGGGGTTGATATTTATTAACTCGCGAATGTTTTTCAGGGTTGCTACACCCATGATCCGCTTCGCGTTGGTGTTCATAAGCTGAATGTTTCCTTCGCTGTCGTACGAAAGAATCCCTGTGCGAACCTGCTGTACAACGGTGTTTAGATATTGGCCCTGTTCTTCTTTTTCCGACCGCGCCTTTCGAAAAGCTTCCAACACAGCGTTGAAGGCAATGTTCAGGTCTTTGAACGATTTCCCTAGTTTGTTGTCGGAAGCAAACCCCGAGATAAAATCCGAGTACCGGACTGACTCCAGAAACCGGGTAAGTTTTCGGTTTGTCTGACTTACAAACCTAAATATTTCGATCAGCTGTAATATGATTATGATGCCGGTGAGCATTGCGGCGAACAGCATATTGGGCCGCGATACCATAAATAGAAACAAGGCCATCGTAAGGCCCAATAATACCACCCGCAGAACTACGCGGGTGCGGAAGTCATTAAATCCCAGGTTCAAATTACCAGCTTCGTTATCACGAGAATAAAGTTCCGGGTTTAATTGGTGTAAAGCAACTTGGTAGCCGTTATACGTTATCCGTGTGTGGGTGTGGGCATGTTTAACCGCGAAGGCGCTAAGACGCAGAGTCAACGCAAAGACAAGTATTAAATTTCTGCGCTTTCTGCGTGCATTCTTTTTCGTTTTTTGCGGTTAAAGTCTGGGTACGCCTTTCAAATACCTACGCACTAGAATTGAGCTCTATAACCCGTACTTCTCCAGCCGTCGGTATAAGGAAGAGCGAGTAAGTCCGAGCTCAGAGGCGGCCTGCGTAATGTTGCCGTTGTATTTCTTTAAAACCTTACGGATGAGAAGTTTTTCGACTTCTTCAAGGTTGTACTGTTCGAGTGCAAGTTGGCCGTCGTCTTTGGAAGCCGCGGGAGCAAAGTTGAAATCTTCCGGTTGCAAAACACTACCTCCACTGAGAATAATAGCGCGTTCAATTGAGTGTTGAAGTTCACGGATGTTTCCCGGCCACGGATGTTTATGCATTCGCGCCATTGCACCCTCACTTATTTTCGTTACGCTCTTGTCATACTTCGACGCATAATGTTTTAGGAAATGATTGGCCAGCAGCGGGATATCTTCGAAGCGCTCTCTTAACGCGGGTATCTCGATTTCAATCGTGTTTATCCTGTACAACAGATCCTGACGGAACCGATTCTCCTTAACCATTTCGTACAGTGGCATGTTTGTGGCACAAATCAGGCGTATATCGATGGGGGTATCTTTGTTCGATCCAACACGACTTACTTTCCGGTTCTGTAAGACCGTAAGCAGCTTCGCTTGTAAAGGAAGCGATAGGTTGCCGATCTCGTCCAGGAATAGTGTTCCGTTATTGGCTAATTCAAACCTTCCGGCACGGTCTTCTTTTGCATCAGTGAACGATCCTTTCTTATGTCCAAATAGTTCGCTTTCGAATAGGGTCTCCGTTATCGACCCAAGATCGACGCTGGCAAAATTCTCATTTTTTCGTGCCGAATTCCGGTGGATAGCACGCGCGATCAACTCTTTTCCGGTGCCATTTTCTCCAAGGATCAAAACATTCGCGTCCGTCTTGGCGACCCGATCTATGGTTTGAAAGATCTTTTGCATGGCATTGCTCTGACCGATGATTTCGCTATAGCGTTCATTCAGCGCCTGGTTTATCTCGTGGTTTTTTATTTTCAGAGTTTCGATCACATCGCGTGACTCACGCAGGCGCATTGCGGAATAAAGAGTAGCCAGCAATTTTTCATTTTCCCACGGCTTCACCACGAAGTCCGTAGCTCCGGCTTTGATCGCTTTTACTGCCATTTGGATGTCGCCGTATGCGGTAATGAGCACAACAACAGCTGATGGATCGAGCTGAAGGATGCGTTCGAGCCAGTAATATCCTTCACTGCCACTGCTGACGTCCTTAGTGAAGTTCATATCAAGAAGGATCACGTCGTAATCCTCATTGTTCATCAACGCTGGTATAGCCTCGGGATTTTTTTCTGTGTCGACTTGAGCAAAGTGCCGCTTCAGATGCATTTTGGCGGCTTTCAACAGATCTTCATTGTCATCGACTATTAAGATTTTTCCTTGTTTCTGTTCCATTCCCGTTTAGATTTTTAAGGCCTTAGCACTGTATCATTACCAAACACAGTTGTCCGCTAGTGGGCAAAGTGCATACCGAAACGCTTTTAGGCTGAATTTGTCCAAAAACAGCGCTAATGCTCGTTTCCTGCGTTCGAATGCGGACACGCTCGTTCACATGTGAACGAACTGGAAGCGTATTTTTGTTTAAAACGAGGGTAAAAATGGGCTTAAAGTGGTTGGCACACTTGTTGGCAATCACGGGTATGCCTTGCCTGTTTCAATCCGCTTTTTTAGGCTGTGCGAATAATGGGAAACGGGTTAAGTATAACGAATTAGTAAGAATGGATAAACAAATCAAAAAGAAGAAGTGGACGGTTAAACGGGTCGCTACCTTTGGGGGTATCGCGGTCTTTGTCGTGTTTGTTGGGTACCAGTTTATTTTTGCGGATAGGCGATCTAAGCTAAAAATCGACAGAGAAAAGATCACTATTGCCGAGGTCAAAAGAGGCGAATTCAAAGAGTATATACCTCAAACAGGTACAGTTGAGCCAAGCAGAACGGTATATCTTGATGCAGTGGAGGGTGGAACTATCAAGCGAGTGGTGGCGGAAAGCGGCGCTATGCTTAAAGAAGGAGATATAATTCTCGAGCTAAGCAACCTTAACCGCGAATTGACGGTCTTACAGCAGGAAGCATCATTTAACGAAAGTATTAACCGTGCGCGTGAGACAAGGCTTAACATTATGAAAAACGACTTGGATCAGCGCCAACAATTAGCGTTGATCGATAATCAGCTCGCGATCGTAACGCCACAGTATCATAGACAGCAGCAACTGTTCGATAAAAAGTTGATTTCTAAACAGGAATGGGAACGTACTGAGGCCGACTACAAATATGCGATAGAACGGAAGAAGATCACGTACCAGGCATATAAGGCCGATTCTATTGACCGCATCAGGCAATTACGTGAGACGTCGCTTTCAGAGCAACGCATGACAAAGAGTTTGGAGGGTGTAGGACTGATTCTTGATAATCTAGTTATTCGTGCTCCTATCGATGGACAACTATCGCGTCCTCAGCTTGACCGCGGACAAAACGTGAACCCTGGGTTCCGATTAGGATGGATCGACGTGGTAGGAAGCTATAAGGTGAAAGTACCAATTGATGAATTGTACTTGCCGCGAATAACAACGGGTTTGAAGGCAACGACAACATTTAATAATAAGGATTACGAATTGGTGATCACCTACAAATATCCAGGTGCTACCAACGGACGGTTCGAAGTGGATATGAATTTTACGGGAGACACACCCCCAGGTATAATTCGCGGTCTTTCGCTACGTTTGAGAATTGAGTTGGGTCAATCATCAGAAGAGTTGTTGTTACCTGTGGGTGGATTTTACAAGGATACAGGGGGTAACTGGGTGTTTGTTGTGGAAGAGGACGGCCGCGCCGTACGCCGCGATATCAAGCTGGGACGCAAGATGGGTAGTGAATATTTCGAAGTGCTGGAAGGCCTGGAACCGGGAGATAAGGTAATCACCTCATCGTACGAGAATTTTGGGAATAACGAGGTATTGCTCCTGAATTGACAATTCAGATCCAATCTGTAACAACTTGATACAATAATGAGTCTAACACAGTAACCTTTAAGATAAAAGGAAGTATTTCATAAAACTAAAGCCAAATTGCAAACATCAAATCGTAAATAACCAGCCATGATCAAACTCAAAAATCTCGAAAAAGTCTACACTACAGAAGAAGTAGAAACAACCGCCTTAAACAATATCAATCTTGAGATCAAAGAAGGCGAATTTGTGGCCATTATGGGTCCATCAGGATGTGGAAAATCAACCTTGTTGAACATCCTGGGATTGCTTGATAATCCTACTAACGGTGAGTATCACTTTGGCGAACATGAGGTTGCAAAATATTCGGAGCGCCAGCGCGCCCAGCTTCGTAAGGGTTCGATCGGCTTTGTGTTCCAGAGCTTTAACCTCATTGACGAACTTACGGTATTTGAAAACGTTGAGCTTCCCTTGTTGTACATGAAAGTTCCATCCAGCGAAAGAAAGCAACGGGTGGAAGAAGTACTCGAGCGCATGAACATCATGCATCGCCGGAATCACTTCCCTCAGCAGTTGTCTGGTGGTCAGCAACAGCGTGTCGCTATCTCCCGTGCTATCGTAGCAAAACCGAAAGTAATTCTTGCCGATGAACCTACTGGTAACCTTGACTCTGCCAATGGCGAAGAAGTTATGAAGCTGTTGTCTCAGCTCAACGAAGAAGGAACAACGATAATCATGGTGACTCACTCACCTTACGATGCAAACTATGCACATCGTATTGTTAACCTCTTCGACGGTAAGGTGGTTACAGAAAACATCAAAGAGCAGTTCCATATTTAGTATCAGATAAACAGAACGGAAGCGTCAGGTATTTGATGGCGGTCATAGGCCTGAACCTTTCGCTCTTTTTAAACCCGGGTGTCGTTAACCACATCCGGGTTTTATTTTTTATCAAAAAATGAACAGTGGCTGTTACACTTCTGAACATTTAACAGTTCAACTAATCATTGTTTAAATTGATTTTACCTCATGGCATATTTGTTGACCTTACACTGCAACCTTTTAGGGTGAATTCAAGTCTAATACCCAGACCCAAGTACCCAGTTACGTAGCCACCCAGACAAAACCCGTCCTCACATGATCAGGAACTTTCTACTCATCACCATTCGAAACACGATGAAGAATAAACTATTCATCATTATCAATGTGTTTGGAATGGGAATAGCCATCGCATGTTGCATTGTGGCCTATTTCAACTGGGAGTTCGATGCACGCTATGATTCACATCATGTCAACGGATCATCTATCTATCGTGTCAGTTCAATACGTGAGTTTGAGGGGCAGACTACTCTGTATGGTCATGCACCTCACGCGCTGGGATTGACCGTCAAACAAAACATACCAGACGTATCAAAGGTCGTTCGCCTGTCGTGGTCTTATTCGGACTTCAAAGTAAACGATAATGTGTTTCGAGCAGGCCTGATGTATGCAGATCCCGAATTTTTCGAGGTCTTTTCTTTCGAATTCCTTGCGGGCGATCCGAAGGATCTTAATGACAAATCGAAGGTCTTCCTCAGTGAACAGATTGCCCTGAAACTCTTTGGAACAACAGATGTTGTTGGGAAACCACTGACGCAGGTAATGGGCGCCAACCTAAAGGAATATCAGGTAGGCGGTGTTTTTAAAAAGCAACCTGGGAACTCCAGCTTCGAAGAAGAATCGTACACACACTACGAAAATTACTACGACGAGGATAAATCCATTGAAAAGAGTGGCGACTGGAAGGCACGAAATACTCTCTTCGTATTGATCAATGATCCCACAAGGATTGAAGTCGTTCATAAGCAGTTACAGACCTATCTCGAGAACAACAACAAAGTACGCGAAGACTTTCAAATCAAAGAATTTGAGCTTGATCCGTTTGTTGGTATGGGCAGGCGCGATTCGGCAAATGACACCTGGACGGTGCTCGAACCGGCAAATCATCGACCTGCCGTGGTGAGTCCCATCATAATGTCGGTCCTATTACTACTTATTGCCTGTTTCAATCTTACAAATACCGCTATTGCCATCTCTTCCCGCCGACTGAAGGAAATCGGCATACGTAAAGTGATGGGAAGTCTCCGTATTCAATTGATCTTTCAGTTTATTGGCGAAACTCTTTTCATTTGTTTTCTGGCGCTGATCGTCGGATTGTTTCTTGGTGAGGTGTTGATGAATGCCTGGAACGCCTTGTGGGATGATATGAAGCTCACTTCACACTATATTGACAGTCCTGAGTTCACGCTTTTTATGGTAGCGGTGTTGATATTCACGGGTCTGGTTGCGGGCAGCTATCCAGCATTTTATATAAGCAATTTTGAACCCGTAAGTATTCTGAAGGGAAAGCTCAAATTCGGAGGCACCAACAACTTCACTCGGGTTCTGTTGGTGGCACAATATTCATTTTCGTTGGTTGCGATCATTTTTGCGTTCGCCTTTTACCAGAACTCTAAATTCCAACGCGACTTCGATCTGGGTTTTAATGACGAAGGAATCCTGGTTGCGTACGTCGGCAATCAAAGTGAATACGACACGTATCGCAACGCGATAGAACAGAACAAGGACATTATTTCCATTGCCGGCTCAAAGCATAGTATCTTCTCGGCCCGCTACAATGACCCGATCAAGCACGAATCGAAACAGCTTGATGTGGATATCATTGATGTTGGAGATGAGTATATCAAAACGATGGGTTTGCATCTTGTGCTAGGAAGAGATTTTCAAAAAGATTCCGATACCGATAAGAAAGAATCAGTAATAGTCACAGAAAAGCTTGCTGAAAGCTTTGGTTGGGATAATCCAATAGGTAAAGAGATAATCTGGATGGACTCTGTTCAATTATTTGTTGTCGGTGTCGTGGAGGATGTATACACGCAAGGCCTTTGGAGGGAGTTGGAGCCCTTGATGCTGCGTTATACCGGACCTGAGAATTATACTCACGTCATCGTCAACGCGCCACTTGATAAGATACATGACATCAACAAAGCAATGGAGGCCGATTGGAAACAGATATTTCCAAATCGTTTATACAATGGGCGATTCCTGGATGAGATCATGGTGGAAGCAACAACTGTAAATGATAACATTGTTAAGATGTTTGTGTTCCTCGGCATTGTCGCGCTGATTCTTTCGGCGACCGGACTCTATTCGTTGGTTTCGCTGAATATTATTAAGCGTATGAAAGAAATCGGGGTACGAAAGGTTTTGGGTGCGTCCGTAGGGAATATCACGCGTATCATCAATACTGAGTTTGTGATCATGCTGCTCGTCGCTTCGGCCATTGGATCGGGCATGAGCTATCTTGTAGTTGACGGGTTGATGAGCAGTATTTGGGATTATTATAAATCGCCTTCGGTCCTGACCTTTGTCCTGTCTATATTCCTTTTATTCTTTATTTCAGGACTCACAATAGCGTACAAAGTTTTGAGTGCGGCCATGGTAAACCCTGTAAACACATTGCGAACAGAATAATATTTTAATACACCAATACGGGATGGAGCTCAGTCAGTTGTCAAAACAACGTGACTTGCCTGTAACATTACATCCAGTTGGTGCGTCATACGTAAGCCATTAGAACAAGTCGGAACAACATCAATTTTGCCATATGTTTAAAAGTTATTTCAACGTCGCTTTTAGAAATATTCTGAAGCATAAATTTTTCTCAGCAATCAATATACTGGGGATGACCATCGGGGTTACAGCATGTCTGTTGATTATTCTTTACATCACAGATGAACTGAGCTTCGATAGGTTTCACGCGAACGCAGACAGGATATACCAGGTAGGCCTGCACGGAAAAATAGGTGACCAGGATATTCGCACGGCAAATACCTGCCCACCGATGTCTGCTGCACTCGTATCTGAGATTGCCGAGGTTGAGTCCGCCACAAGAGTGGTACCATACTTCGGGCGCCCTGCTGTAAAATATGAAGATAAAGTTCTCACTGAAGAAAAGGTCTTCTATGCAGATTCCAACTTTTTTGAATTTTTCAGCTTCAGGCTTAGGGAGGGTGATATAAAGACGGCTCTAAATCAACCTAACACCGTCGTGCTTACCGAGGACATGAAAAAGAAATACTTTGGCGACGTTGATCCGATGGGTAAACTTTTGGTTATCGGCGGGGAAAACAAAACATTTAAAGTGACTGGCATCACCGACAATCCTCCCAGTAATTCTCACTTTGGATTCAACATCCTAATCTCGGCGCAAACAAATGACCGATTAAAGCAGCCGATATGGTTGAACAATTATATGTACACATATTACCTGCTTCGTCCCAATACTTCAGTTGAACAGGTCAACAGCAAGTTTGAAGGGCTGGTTGAAAAATACGTCGGGCCAGAGGTCGAAAAATTCATGGGTACTTCCTTAAAACAAATGAAGGAGAAAGGCGGAGAGTATGGATATTTTTCAACAAAGCTCACGGATATACATCTTCGTTCAACCACTGTCGATGGTATCGAACCGGCTGGCAGTATGACGTACATCTATTTCTTTGGAGCAATTGGAATTTTCATTATTGTTATTGCGTGTATAAACTTCATGAATCTTTCCACAGCACGTTCTGCGGGAAGGGCAAAGGAAGTAGGATTGCGCAAAACGTTAGGTTCATTGCGTGGACAAATGATAGCTCAGTTCCTTGCTGAATCTACTATATACAGCTTTGTATCGGTTTTGCTGGCAGTTGTAGCATGTTATTTCCTGCTGCCATACTTCGAAACTTTGTCAGGCAAAGTTTTGAGTATGCAGGTTTTGGCAAGCCCGTTTTTCGTGGGAGTCCTTGTCGCGGTGGTACTCTTTGTGGGAATCGTTGCAGGTAGTTATCCTGCCTTTTATCTCACTTCTTTTAGTGCAGTGGAAGTTCTGAAAGGAAAAGTAAGAGCCGGGATGAAGACGAAGGGCATTAGAAGTTTCCTCGTGATCTTTCAATTTGCACTTTCAATATTCCTTATCATTTTCACAATGGTGGTATATCAGCAAATTCAATACATGCAGGAAAAGAACCTTGGGCTTGACAAAAATAACATACTCATACTTCAAAGTACCGCGCGACTGGGTACGAATAAGGATGCATTCAAGAATGACTTGGCTCAGCAGAAGGGTGTAGTGAAAACCAGCTACACCAACAATACGTTTCCCGGAGTGAATAACACGACAGTATTTAAAGCAGCCGGCTCAGAACAGGATCATATCATGGGCGTTTATTACGCCGATGAGGATCATCAGGAGGTGGTTAAATTTGACATGACGAAGGGGCGTTACTTCTCAAAGGAGTTCCCCACCGACACTACAGCGATTATATTGAATGAGGCAGCTGTGCGCGAATTTGGATTTACCGATCCGATTGGTGAAGAGATACTTTATAATGATGGTGATGGTGGTCAACAGATCAAACGTCTTAAGGTAGTTGGAGTGGTTAAGAATTTTAACTTCGAATCCTTCAAAACCGAAGTACGTCCGTTATCTATACTTTATACTACTAATGCCAACAGTTTGTTGATCCGATATGAAGGAAGCCCGCGTGACATCGTGGCTACTGTCGAGAAACTCTGGAAACAACACTCCACAAATGAGCCGTTTGAATACGCGTTCATGGATGAAAGTTTTGACGAACTGTTCCGCGCGGAGCAACGCATGGGAAACATCTTTTCAATTTTCTCAGGGCTCGCAATATTTATTGCATCGTTGGGGCTATTCGCGCTTGCTGCTTTCACTTCGGAACAGAGAACGAAAGAGATTGGTATAAGAAAGGCGATGGGTGCGTCCACCTTCGGACTCACCGTATTATTATCGAAGGAATTCACGAAACTGGTGGTAATTGCTTTTGTACCCGCGGCCGGGGTAGGGTGGTACGTAGCCCACCAGTGGCTGGAGGGATTTGCATATAGAATACCCGTTGATCCTTTGATATTGATCCTGAGCGGGTTAGCCGCGATCGTTATAGCATGGCTTACAGTGAGCTACCAATCCATCAAAACAGCGTCGACAAATCCGGTCGATTCGCTTCGATACGAGTAGAAAAAAATGTCTAAACATTTATGAAAGGGCGCCGTCAAAAAGCGCCTTTTTTTGTGGCCCGAGAGCGGTTTTTATAGTTCAATGTTAATTTTTTGTTAAGCCATTCTTATTCTAACAACATTTGGTATTTTAGACATCTCAACCACTACTGGTATGGAAAAAACAAAGACATCACGAAAGGCCCTGAGAGGCCTAATTGAAGACTCAATGCAAGACGCGATCGGACATCTGGAATTGCCGGCGCCGACTAAAAAAGTCAAGAAGGTTTTGCACCAAAATTCAAAAAAACTTGCTTCAATCTTCGCGAATGTTATCAAACGTGAAGACAAGAAGAAAAAGAAAGCTGCCAAATTTATGGAGGATGCCGTAAAGGGTAGTAGGAAAGGCAAAAAGTCTAAAGAGATGAAGCTGGAAAAGCAGCAGAAACTCGAAGCAGTTTAAGAATTTTCCCTTAATCGAAACTCAAGGAGTGAGCACATTACGATGCGCTCATTTTTTTTTCCTGTAGTATGCGCGATCTTCAAGCCATTCGATGATCGCGATATTCATCAGGATCAGGAGAAATGCGTAAAAAAAATCCTCTAAAGGAATTGTTCCTATCCTCATGCCGAGGGTGTGACTGTTGTTGTACCAGACCACGCTATCATCAATGAATGTTCCCGTAAGGATTCCATTCACTATAAATAACGGAATGATCAACACGGCGTATGCGAAATAGAACCTGCCCATATATCTGGGTTTTATTTTGAGCATCTGATACGCAAGGAATAATGCTAGTGTTATAAAGGTCACCCCCGTATACCATTTGTCTATATTATATATCCCTGCGATGAGAAGCATGATAATCAATACACTTGAAATCAATTCCTGGTGAGGGAAAAGATGATCTTTCTCAATCGTGTGATTCAGTACAAAATAAGTGAACACGCTTGCATAAGGTATGCAAATGAAAAACAGTATCTCTTCTAATGGTAAAGAGCCTAGAAAGATCCCAGTCAGATATTGATCATTAAATCCCCAGACTTTCTCTCGCGTAAAAATTTCGTCCCAGACAATAAAAAAGATGCTGGTAATCAGTAGCGCGATCCCAAGGTATTTCCACTTTCTAAAAAATGGCGCCTTCTTCTGAAAGCTTGCAACAAATGGGACAATAAAAACGATGAGGTCCAGGACGAGGTAAAGATATTTTGAATTCAATTCGTTTGTTGGGTTTGTTGTAAAGGATTTGTCTGGTCGGACGTTGTGAGCTCGTACTTCTTTGGTGCAAACAGGAACCGGGCTACCAATTCCCAAGAAAGAAAAGTGGAGATGGCGATTGCCGAACAGATAAGGATGGTAAGAAGACTCATGAATTACGCTGACTTTCTATTTTTCGTTTTTCATCCTTGAACAATGTCTCCAGCGCTTTAAAACGATAGTCAAAAATAGCATTTAGCCTTCTCTCCACAAACACATCGTTCGCCAGCCGGCCAATAAAGCCAAACGGAATGGCATAATTCACTTCGTCTGTAATTTCAATGCCGTTGTCAACGTCTTTGAAAGTATGCAGGTGCTGCCATTGTTTATACGGCCCTTTACGCTGCTCGTCTACGAAGCAATGCGGTTCCTGCACATATGTAATCTCAGTGAGCCAATTGACAGGCAAACCAGGTAGTATACAAACAGTGTAGTGAATCATTTGCCCCGCGTAAAGTTTATCTTCTCCCGATCGATGATGGATCTTGAAGTTCATGTATCCAGGTGTGATAAGGCGAAGGTTCTCAGGACGTGAAAAGAACTCCCACGCCTTGTTGAGCGTGGTGTGTAAGGTCTGTGCGCGTTTTATCCTGTACACTTTCATATATCTACTACTTGCGACGCTTTTAATTACATTTTTTTCGGCTTTTGCACCCATAAGAATAGCAAAAAAACATTTATTGCATTTGTTATCTTTGCGATTAGAATTTGAAATAAAAAGGGTTTTGAAATTCCCTTAAAAAGCTCAATTTGAGGGGTATTGTTTATGATCAGAAGAGTTAACCCGTTCCTTTTTGTTGGACTCGCTGCTTTGGTTTCGCTTACCTGGTCGTGTGAAAAAAAACTTTCGACAGCTGGGTCTACAGACTCCATTGACTATAATATCCACATCCGGCCTATCCTTTCGGATCGTTGTTTTAAATGCCATGGTCCTGACGCAAATCAGCGCAAGGCACACCTTAGGCTCGATACTCAGGAAGGAGCCCTTGCTGCTTTAAAAGATGATCCGGATGCCCATGCTATCGTTCCTGGATCTCCGGATAAATCAGTAGTCTATCTCAGAATATCGTCTGCTGATACTTCAGAGATCATGCCCCCTGTCCAATCAAATCTAAAATTGAACGAGCATGAAATTGAATTGATCCGTAAATGGATCGCACAGGGCGCCAAATTTAAACCTCACTGGGCATTCATTTCTCCGAAACAAACGGCCCTTCCATCTGTCGGTGACGAAGACTGGGCGCATAATGAAATTGACAATTTTATACTTGCAAAGATCGAGGGCCGCGGACTTGAACCCAATCCAGCGGCTGACAAAGAAAGAATATTGAAGCGGGTTAGCTTTGACCTTACCGGGCTTCCTCCATCAGTCGACTTGCAGGATAAATTTTTGAATGATGACTCGGAGGAGGCATACGAAAAAGTTGTGGATGAGCTTTTCAAACAACCCTCGTATGGAGAGAAGATGGCTACATATTGGATGGACGTTGCGCGATATGCTGACTCACACGGTTATCAGGATGATGGGTTGCGTACGATGTGGCCCTGGCGCGATTGGGTTATACATGCATTCAATGAAAACTATCCCTACGATAAGTTCGTTACCTGGCAGCTTGCGGGTGACCTTTTGCAGGACCCTACGAAGGAACAGCTGTTGGCGACAGGTTTTAACAGAAATCACAAGATCACTCAAGAGGGTGGAGTTATCGATGAAGAATACAGAATTGAATACGTAACCGACAGAACAAACACGTTCGGAAAAGCATTCCTCGCCTTAACATTCGAATGTGCAAAGTGTCATGATCATAAGTATGATCCGATTCTGCAAAAAGACTATTACCGTGCCTTTGCATTTTTTAATCAGGTTCCGGAAAAGGGATTGGTTGGAGATATAACGCTGGCGTCGCTTGCAGACCCTCCAAACATGAAGATTACCTCGGAGGATGTAAACCAGATACTGACGTTTATTAACAAGAAGGACACTGCAGCTGTCAAGGTGATGATCATGCAGGATAATGACACAATTCGGCCCACATATCTTTTAAGGCGTGGAGTTTATGATGCGCCTGGTGACAGGGTAAGCATTGGACTACCTTCATCTGTAATGCCTTTCGATTCATTGAAATACGGTAACAACCGCTTGGGCCTTGCTAAATGGATTGTGGATAAACAGAATCCATTGACGGCACGGGTTTTTGTCAATAGGATGTGGCAGGAGTTTTTTGGCCGCGGCCTCGTGAAAACTGCTGGTGACTTTGGAATGCAGGGCGAAATGCCTTCACACCCGGAACTTTTGGATTGGCTTGCGCTTGACTTTATGAATAACGGATGGAACATCAAACGTCTTCTCAAACAAATGGTCATGTCGTCGACGTATCGGCAATCGTCGGTGTTCTCTGACGAGAAGCGTGCCGCTGATCCCGACAATATCTTGTTGGCAAGAGGTCCTCGGACGAGGATGGCGGCGGAAACTATCCATGACATGGCCCTTGCCAGTAGTGGTCTTCTTGTAAAAGAAATCGGTGGTCCAAGTGTTAAGCCTTATCAACCGAAGGGCGTTTGGGAATCGTCGACGTCTGGTCGTGGAGTATTGGCTCGTTATGTTCAGGATCACGGAGATAAGTTATACCGACGTGGTCTGTACAGTTTTATAAAACGCACGGTACCGCCACCGGGTATGCTCGTATTCGATGGCAGCAATCGCGACCAGTGTGAAGTTAACCGTATGCGAACAAACACACCGCTTCAGGCCCTGGTTGTATTGAACGATCCTCTCGTTCTTGAATCGGCTCGTGTTTTTGCCGAACGATTGATGCAGCAGTCTTCCTCACCTGAGGAAAAGATAACGCTGGCATTCAGGTCTATTGTATGCAGAAAACCAAAGGATGCCGAGTTGAACAAACTGATCGAATATTACAAAGGAGAAGTTGCAGCATACACATCGACGCCGGAAGAAGCCAAAAAATTTATTGCAGCGGGTGAGTACCCATATGCCGAAATTAAAGATGTGGTTTCCCTGGCTGCTTTGATGCAGGTAGTGCATACGTTATTTAATATGGATGAATCCATTACAAAGGTCTGACTATGGAAAACGAACTATTGAAACAGCGGTTCCAGATTACGCGACGTCATTTTTTGGGAAAGATGAGCCTTGGATTGGGTTCTGTTGCGCTTGGATCATTACTGATCCCCGACCTTTTCAAATCGGGGGACGATGGAATTCCGCAATTAACAGGCTTGGCTCACTTTGCACCTAAAGCCAAACGAATTATATATCTATTTCAGAACGGCGCACCTTCACAATTGGAAAGTTTCGACTACAAGCCGTTGCTCAATAAGATGGCTGGCCAGGAATTGCCGGAATCAATTCGCATGGGGCAGAGGTTAACAGGGATGACATCAAACCAGGCGAAGTTCCCGCTAGTCGGATCACACTTCAAATTTCAGCAACACGGACAGTCTGGCGCATGGGTGAGTGAACTGTTCCCACACACCGCGAAAATTGTCGATGAGCTTTGCTTCATCAAAACAATGCACACTGAAGCCATCAATCACGATCCTGCGTTAACCTTTATGCAGTCAGGCGCGCAACAGGGCAACAGACCTAGTATGGGAGCATGGCTGAGTTATGGGTTAGGAAGTGAAAACAAGAACCTTCCCGCTTACTGTGTATTGTTGTCAAGGGGACGAGGTAATGGGCAGGGCGTCTACTCAAAACTTTGGACAAATGGATTTCTTGATAGCATCCACCAGGGAGTTCAGTTCAGCAGCAGCGAAGAAAGGGTTCTGTATTTGCAGGATCCCGAGGGTAGAGGCCGGGAAGGCACGCGCAAAATGCTGGACAATTTGTCTGAGCTCAACTCCATGAGCTTCGATGAGTTTGGTGATCCTGAAATTCAGGCTCGTGTACAGCAATATGAAATGGCCTACAGGATGCAGACAGCGGTTCCTGAGCTGGCGGATCTCACACAGGAGCCCGATCACATCATTAAAATGTACGGCTCTGATTGTCTTGTCTCCGGAACATATGCGTCTAACTGTCTGCTTGCGCGAAAGCTTTCAGAATCCGGTGTTCGTTTTGTTCAGCTATATCACCAGGGCTGGGATCAACATGGAAATATGGTCGGCGAAATGCCGCTACAAGCTGAAGACGTCGATCGCGCAACGGCTGCGCTAGTTATGGACCTGAAGCAACGGGGTCTGTTAAATGAAACACTCGTGATCTGGGGTGGTGAATTTGGAAGAACCAACTATTGTCAGGGTAATCTTTCGAAAGAAAATTATGGAAGAGACCACCACCCGAGATGTTATACTATATGGATGGCAGGCGGAGGAGTAAAACCCGGTATGGTGTACGGACAGTCCGACGACTTTGGGTATAACATCCTTAAAGATCCGGTACACGTCAACGACTTTCACGCTACCGTATTGCATCTCATGGGACTCAATCACGAAAGACTGACCTTCAAACACCTGGGCCGGCGATATCGCTTGACGGATGTAGCGGGAAAGGTTGTGAACAGCATTTTAGCGTAGGATATTCATGGAGCGAATCAGTCGCATAGTCATCAATGTTATTTTTTGCATTCAGGTACTTCTGATCTTTCTGCTGTTTGCCGAGGACAAGGTGCTGCTTCCCGCTTGGTTGCAGGTCGCTGGTCGAATGCATCCGCTGGTGCTGCATCTTCCTATTGGGATACTGATCTTCCTTGTTGTAATAGTGTTCTTTCAAAAACGACTTGACTCATCATTTGCGACTGAGATCGTTCATATTGGACTTATCATTACTTCTCTGTCTGCGTCACTAGCCGCGTTGTTTGGATTTTTTCTCAGCCTTCAAAGCGACTATGGAACTGCAGCATTAATGCGCCACAAAGTGAGCGGGATAACTTTGAGCTTTCTTTGCTACGCGGTTTTATTGTGGTACCACGAAGGCATGAAGCGGTCCGTTTTTTTGGGATTAGGCATCGTATCGTTTTTTACACTTATTATTGCAGGACACACAGGTGCAGTGCTTACCCACGGGGATAATTTCCTTTTCGCACCTATCACTAAATCCACCGTAGTTCTAACTGCAGAAAATTCATCTGTCTATAAGTTCGCCGTTGAGCCGATCCTTGAACGAAAGTGTTTTACCTGTCATAATGAAACCAAAGCCAAGGGCAAATTGATCATGACGTCAGAAGATCAGTTTAAGGCAGGAGGAGAGAATGGAAAACCCTGGGTCGACGGCAAGCCAATGGAAAGCCGGATGATAAAAGCATTCTATTTGCCGATTAGCCATGATGAACACATGCCTCCTGATGGAAAGCCTCAGCTTACGCAACTGGAGATTGCAACATTGAAAGCATGGATAAAATCCGGTGCCGACTTTGAAAAAAAGCTCAATCAATTTGCAGATGGAGACTCATTAAAATTCATGGTAGCATCGCTGGTTTCTGCTCAGCCTTCTGTCCCCGAAGAACTGCAATACACTTTTAACGCGGCTTCCGATGATGTTATTAAAAAAATGAATACTCCGTTCAGATCAGTGTTTCCGTTCTATGAAGGAAGTCCTGCTCTTCAGGCTGATTTTTTCGTGAAGAAATATTTCGACATAAAATTTCTTGAGGAACTACAGGCCGTCAAGGACCAACTGGTAATACTTAATTTGTCCAAGATGCCCTTGACGGATAAAGATTTGTCTATCATCAAAGCATTTAGAAATCTTGAACAGGTCAACCTGAATTTCTCCGCTATAACTGGTTCGGGATTGACTGAGTTGACTTCCTTAAAGAATCTAAAATCTATATCACTCTCAGGGACGTCGGTTGGGGTGCATGAGGTCTCACCTCTACTTTTGTTGCCTGAATTGAAAGAAGTTTACATCTGGAACACGAAAGTATCCCGGTTACAAGCAGACTCGCTCAGGGAAAAATATCCATCACTGTTGATTATTGACAGTCAATTTAAGGACGATGAGAAGCTGAAGCTCAGCCGTCCAATTCTCGACAACGACGATGTTATAAAAAAACAAGAGCAAGTAATGTTGAAGCACCCGATGCCGGGTGTCATTATCCGGTATACGCTGGATGGATCCGAACCTGATACAACAAATGGTCAGATATACAAAGATTCGTTTGAGTTCGGAGAGACGTCTGTTGTTAAGGCAAGAGCGTGCAAGGATGGATGGAATTGCAGCGATGTGCTGGAAGTAACTTGTTTCGTTGAAGGTATCAAACCACAACACATCGAGTTGTTAAATGCAGCCGATCCTCAATATCTGGGTGAAGGCGCGCAGAGTTTGATCGATGGAAGAAAAGGATTTCCCGACGTGCTAAAGGAACCTTCCTGGTTAGGGTACCGTGAACAGCCGTTTATTGCGGGCTTCGATTTTGAGGGCGATTTGCCAGCGGTTAAAAAGATTGTCTTGAGCTTTGGAAGGAATATTGGTGGACACGTTTTTCCTCCAGAGGAAGTAGAAGTGTGGGCAGGTGATGACAAGAACAAGCTCACGTTGATCAAAAAAATGAAAGTTGAACAGCCGACTGGATACGAATCTCTTAAAGTAGAGGCGTTATCTATTCCTCTTGAAAGTTCCACTCACCGGTATTACAAAGTTGTAGCAAAACCAATTGCGAAATTGCCTCAGTGGCATAGTGGCAAGGGCAAGAAAGGCTGGGTTTTTATTGATGAGCTGTTCATTTATTAATTGTGATCGGAAGAGCTCAACTCAATGCCTTTTTGTAAACTCTTATAGCTCGTTCTCTGGCGAACTTATGCTCCACGATTGGACTAGGGTATTCGGTTGTTTCAAATTCCGGGATCCATTTTTTTACATACTTTAATAGAGGATCAAATTTTTTCATTTGAGCTTCAGGATTGAATATCCTGAAATAAGGAGCAGCGTCGCAGCCCGATCCGGCTGCCCATTGCCATCCGCCGTTGTTGGCCGCGAGGTCGTAGTCCAATAGTTTGCTGGCAAAATAAGCTTCACCCCAACGCCAGTCAACTAAAAGATGTTTGGTTAGAAAGCTTGCTGTAATCATGCGAACACGATTGTGCATAAATCCTGTTTCATTTAGTTCACGCATTCCTGCATCAACGAAAGGATATCCCGTTTGTCCATTACACCACGCTTCAAACTCCTTTGGATCGTTCTTCCACTCGATTCTGTCATAAGCCGGCTTGAATGGTTTTGTCTCCGCGTGAGGGAAGTGCCATAAGATCGTTTGGTAGAACTCGCGCCATATGAGCTCATTCAGCCACGTTTCATTTGTCTTCACTGCGAGTTGAGCAAGTTTCCTTATACTGACCGTTCCGAATCGCAGATATACGCTTAGTCGTGACGTCCCACGAATGGATGGAAAGTCTCTTTGCGTGTCATATTTCGCGACAATCGATCGTCGTACAATACGGTCAGGGAACAGACACCCTGTTGATTGAAAGCCCAGCTGTTCCAGTGTAGGACAAGGGAGAGGTTCAACTCTTGCGAATCGATGGAAATATTTTTCAGTAGGATAGCTTTTCAAATGAAATGAAGTCAGTGTTGCCTTCCACTTCCTGCTGTAAGGAGTAAAAACGGTGTATGGCGTGTTGTCGTCTTTGACTATTTCATCGCGATCAAAGATCACCTGATCCTTAAATGTTAGAAACGGGATTCCTTTTGCTTCGAGAATTGTCTTGACAGTTTCGTCCCGTTCCCTTGCATATGGTTCGTAATCATGATTTGTGTAAACGGCTCGTGGGTTAATGTCCTTAAAAATCTCCGGGGGATTTCCATGAAAGACGAGTAGACTGCTTCCAAGATCCTCCAATTGTTGTTTTAGCAACTGAAGTGATTGATGGATGAAATCCACGCGCCGATCGGCTTTTTCCTCAAGCTTTTCCAGGATTTGTGTGTCAAAAATAAAAATTGGCTGCACCTGTGGGTTTTCACGCAGTGCATGGTAAAGTCCGGCGTTGTCTTTTAGTCTTAGATCCCGTCTGAACCAGAAAATCGTCACGCTATTCTCTATTAGGGGATTCAAAGTCAAATTCAGATATAGTCAGATCAAACATGAAACAAGAAGTGCACCACTGCAATAACTGTCTTGCTCAACAACATTAGAATTGCGAGAATGTTTTAAGATTGTTTTCTTTTTGCGCGAAACGTTCCATTGGGTTGTACCGACACCATTTCTGCTGCTTTACCTGATGCGTCTACCTCAAATTTTATGGTGAAGCCCTCCAACGTCCTTATTTTGAATTCATGTTGCTTAATAGCTACCAGTTCATATTCGGGTTGGCCGGTGACGAAAAGGAATAATGTCTTTTCACCCTTTATATAGACTTTTGCCAACTCTCCGCCAAAATCATACTCGCCGGTATAATTAGACAATATGTCGGCAACTATATCTATTCCCAAATTTCTCGTGAAGACAATATCTTTCACCGCAGGTTCGACCTTGGATTGGATCTGATCAATTTCGCCGCTCGCGTTACTACCAAAAGAAAACTTTTGTCCCCCGAAGTAACGTTCATCCGTCGCCTTAAAGACATCATAGTGATAGTGCTCTAACGGAGACTTCAAACCGTGAACGCTGATCGAAAGACCGTCTCCTTCTTTAATAACTTCAAGTACCCCGTAGGCAGGGTGCTCAAATTTTCCAACATAATTGTCAAGCGGATGTGACGGTTTTGTATCCTTGATCCGATTCGCATCTTCCTCCTTTTTGACTTTTGCCTGAACGTCTTTATTCCTGTTGCGTTCATCGAGAAGGCGTTTATTCCAATCTACTTCGGGCATCCCCAGCATACGATCCAGCACATTATTGCGCACGATCGATGTGAGGTTTGTACCGTTCATGTTTGTGAGTACCACGACACCGATGGAATCGCGAGGCATAAAACATGTTGATGCGGAAAAACCATCAATGTTGCCGCCGTGATCCACTCTCACATGCCCGCGATACGACGTCACCGTCCAACCCAAACCATACATTATATAAAAGTTCTCATCATATTGAAGGGACTGTGTGTTGTTCACCATTGTGGGTGTCTGCAGCTGGCGTATTGTATTCTCTGAGAATACTTTTTTCCCATTGTATTTTCCGCCGTTAATCAACGCCTTAACCCATTTGCTCATGTCTTTGACATTTGAGTTGATGGAACCGGCGGGACCAATAGCGTCGATATTCATATAGGGTATGGAAACGACACTGTTGTTTTGTTCCGAATATCCGGTTGAAAAATCCTTTGCCTTCTGTAAGTCTTGTACTGAAAAATTGGTTGACTTCATTTCAAGGGGATCCAGTATCCGCTCGCGCGTAAACTTTTCCCATGAGATATCACTTACTTCTTCAATTAGGATTCCGGCAGCCATGAACATCAGGTTCTGATATTGATAGGCAGCCCTGAAGGGTTTGCTTGGTTCAAGGTATCGAAGACGCTCAAATAGTTCCCGTCGTGTGGCTTGTGAACCATACCATATAGCGTCGTGACGAGGCAATCCGGAACGATGACATAGCAGATCACGTGGCGTCATGTTTTCGGAAACATAATCGTCCTGAAGCTTGAAGTCCGGCATGTACTCTCGTACAGGTTTGTCCAGTTCAAGCTTTCCATCCTCTTCAAGCAAACATACGCCTGCCGCCGTAAAGGCTTTTGTACAGGATCCTATTGCAAATAAAGTTTCTTCTGTGACAGGCAGGTTTTGATCTACGTTCCTGTAACCGTAACCTTTGGAAAGAATGACTTTATCCTTATAGACAATGGCTACAGCCATCCCTTGCACCTTCCAATCTTTCATCACTCTGTCAACAAACTGATCAAAGCCCTTTAATTTTTTTTCTATGTCTTTGTCCTGCGATGAAGCTACTGAAACGAAAAGGAACAGGGGGAGGAGAAACACAATGGGACGCATGAGAGAGTTGTTTTATTTTAAATGTAGGAAGCGCGGCCCGCAAATGAAAGTAGCTTAGGTCTTCTTTTTGTAGGCATGCACGGATACATTTTCCATAAAAAAACAAAGACCTGCCAGGTTGAACCTGACAGGTCTCGTTTACCGATGCTGAAGATTTACTGTCTTACGAGCTTACCGTATGCTGAATTAGTGGATGACGTAAACCTGTAGTAATAGATGCGTTCGCGCAATCCTGATGCTGTCCAATCAAAGGTGTAGTGTTGACCTTTGGAGACAGATCCTTCATACATTGTCGTCATACGATTTCCAAACTTGTCAAGGATTTCAATTCGGACGTAATCATTTGCCGTCGCGGTCCATTCAAAGTTGAGTTTATCGGCGAACGGATTCGGGTATACATCCAGTTTAAAGGAAATCTCTTCTTCACCAACTTGCGCTGACTCCACTGTATTCTGTGCAGGCTCGTCGGCCGGTTGTGCCATAGCTACCTGAATTACCGGCAGGCTTGTCGTGACGCAAGGCTCGCTTGAAGAAGGATCGCCACCGCCCGTGTTATCCTTCACGGTACAGCTATTCGCGATGTACGTACATGATTGAGAACAACCATTCTTTGTGATTGTCAATGTAAATGTAGCTGTGCTTCCAGCTGCACCTGCGGTGTAGACAGCAACCGGTGAATTGGCACCTGAAGTGATGCTCCAGCTATTGTCCGTGCTCGTCACAGTCCACTGGTAGCTTGTACCATCTGTTACTGAAGTTGCAAGAAGATTTCCTGCGGAAGAACAGACGATCGGGGCTGTAGGTTGATTAATCAAGCATGACCAGCCTGCTGATATTGCATCGACCGTAAATTGTTTGTTTGTTACACAGCCGCCGGCATCGGTGATCGCAACTGAATATGATCCGGAGTTGAGACCGGTCAAATTTTGAGTAGTGGCACCGTTTGACCACAGGAAGCTATAAGATGGTTTACCACCGCTTACCGTAAGGTCGATTGCATATGAGCCTTCTGCACCGCATAAAGGATTGCTAATGGCGCTTGTAACTATTATCGGCGGAGGTGCCAATATTGCGAAGTCAAGGACACGTGTACAACCAGATGCATCGGTTACGGTTACTGAATAGAAACCTGGAGGCAGACCGGTGATCGACTCGTCGGTTTCGCCGTTGGACCACGTATAAGTGTATGGAACTATGCCTTCAACTGTCAGCGTAATTGATCCAAGGTCTCCGTTACATTTCGGTTGAATAAGATCGCTGTTTACCTGAAGTGGTTTCTTGAAGATCGTATAGTTCGCCTGTACGCTACAGCCGGTGGCATCGGTTACAGTCACAGCATATTGACCTTCGACAAGACCGGTGCGGTCTTCTGCGGTAGTGCCATCGGCCCACAGAATCGAGTATGGAGGTGTACCACCAAATACTGACAGGTCAATTCCACCAGAATTATCACCTAGACAGCTTGTCGGTTT
>Ga0193738_1000128_pt1 | contig 48434 bp, 42 predicted proteins | sample L2a1metaG_FD_144927 | JGI IMG/M metagenome (GOLD analysis project Ga0193738, IMG submission 144927) | Soil microbial communities from a riparian zone of the East river system, Colorado, United States - L2a1 | ecosystem: Environmental > Terrestrial > Soil > Riparian zone | place: USA: East River... | reverse complement strand
CACCGGGAGTTTATAAACTTCAAATGAATGTTACCGATCAGAAAGGAATAACACACTATTCAAATACTGCCGGTGATCTTGAAGCAATTGTTGTGATCTATGATCCGAATGGTGGATATGCTTATGGTGGCGGTTATTATAATTCTCCTGCAGGTGCATTAAGATCAAGCCCATCTGCGACCGGAAAAGCAAGCTATGGTTTCACATTGAATTATTTTAAAAATTCAACTTATCCAAAAGGCGAAACACAGTTTGACTTTAAAGTTGGAAGTTTTGAATTCAATGCGTTGAATTTTGAATATCTCGTTATAAATAACTCAATGTCACAATTCAAAGGCACCGGAAAAATTATAGGAGGTCAAAGTGGAGTTGGATTTACAATGACTGTTGTTGATGGACAGCTTGATGGTAGCGGCGTTGATAAAATAAGAATGAAGATTTACAATAGAAGCAACGGCTCGATCATTTACGATAATCAACCGGGTGCAAGTGATGCAGCATTGCCAACACAGGCAGTGGGAACAAACAGCACAATTGTCATCAGCGGAACAAATTCAAGTTTGACTCAGTCCAATACCACACAAAAAGCAGAAATGGAAGCAACTGCTCCTGAAGTGCCAGGTGAGCTGAATGTAATTGCATATCCAAATCCAAGTGCTACCAATTTCTCTGTAAGTATAAAAACAAATTCAGTTAAGGGAAAAATAACTATGCAAGTAGTAGACATGTATGGAAGAATAATAGAAACAAGAAATGTAAATGCGAATTCACCTGTCAGGTTTGGCGATCGCTACAATCCCGGAACGTATTTCGTAAGAATATTACAAGGCAAGGAACATAAAGAAATAAAACTGATCAAACTTTCCGACTAATTTGAAGCGACCATTTATAATGCCTCCGATTTAATCGGGGGCATTTTTTTAATTTAAAAATCTTGCTTTCAAATCAGGAGTCGGCAACCAGCATTCATCTTTTTTGCCAAACCATTTATAACGATTCCTTGCGATGAAATTATAAACTGCATCACGAATAAACTTTGGAACGATCCAGAATATTTTTACCCAGCTCCAGCCTTTTAATTGCGCAAACATTTTTAATGCTGCAGTAGAACGGGTAAAAACTTTTCCATTTTCATAAAGAATAAAAGAATTGAAAGTATCGGTAGGAAGATCGAGTTGTTTTAAAAGATCTTGCCCGTAGTTGGATTGAAGTGAAGCAAATAAGAACTTTTTTTCTTTATCTCTTTTTAAAATAAACTGGACACTGCCAGAGCATAAGTTACAGACACCATCAAAGAGTATTACCGGGCTATTATTCACTTTATAAAAGTACAGCTTGTAATCTTTATTGATTTTTAAATTCATTTGCCGTTTAAATTTTTTTCTTGTGATTTTAAATAATAAATTGCATAGAGCAAACTTCCTTACTAAACCCAGATCCCTGCCAATAGAAGTTTGTAATTATACCTGCACTCTTGAAACTCCTTTGTTCAGATTCTTTTTAGTAGCAGCAATTTTTTAAACTAATTGTTTACAACCAAAAACATTGTTTATGGCATTCTCATTTACACCACAAGCTGCTGCGGAATACCAGCGTCTTTTTGATACTTGTGTTATCAATCTTGACAAACTTCCTGAAATAAAACCCATCGTTAATAAAATTTTAAATGGCAGAACCCGCTACGAGGCAATATCAAACAAAGTAGGAATACCCTGGCATTTTATCGGTATCACGCATAGTCTTGAAGCAGGATGTGATTTTAATAAACACTTGCATAATGGTGATCCCTTAACTGCAAAAACTATACAAGTGCCAAAGAACAGACCAAGAACTGGAGCGGCGCCATTTACGTGGGAGTTTAGCGCCGAAGATGCACTTTCGGATCTTGCAAACTGGAATAACTGGACCGTACCGGGTATGCTTTTTAAACTCGAAGGTTACAATGGTTATGGTTATCATTCAAGAGGAATTAATTCTCCATACCTGTGGAGTTACAGTAATCATTATACAAAAGGAAAGTTTGTTGCAGATAGAGTATATAGCCCGACTGCTGTTTCAAAACAATGCGGAGCTGCAATATTGTTAAGAAGACTTACGGAAACTCAGGCAGCTCCTGTTGAGAACGCTGACAGGCAATCATTGATTTTACAATTAGGAGAAACTGTAACATTTGCTCCAACACGTGTTGTTGAGAAAGCAAGAGAGTTACAAAAGATGCTGAACCTGGCAGGTGCACATTTATTGGAGGATGGAAAAGCAGGAACAAATACTTCCGATGCCTATCAAAGATTCACAGGTAAATTTTTACAGGGTGATCCACGAAGAGTATAGTGTTATCCCATATTATGAAACACTTTCTGTACATCCTCATCCTGCTCTAGTTTCTCTATCAGTTTGCTTACATCCTCTGCCTGTTCATCTGTAAGAGGTACAGTAGTTGAAGGTACCCATTCCAGCTCGGCGCTGATAGGAGTGATGTTTTTTTCTTCCAGGGCTTTTTGCATATTGCCAAAATCGGTGAAGCCGCAACGAACTACCAAAATTTCTTCACCACTTTCTGCTGTGCTATCCCCAAGTTCTTCCAAACCAAAATCAATTAATTCCAATTCCAGTTCATCGGCATTTAGCCCCTGCGGTTTTAATTTAAACGTCCCCATTTTTTTAAATTGAAAACTTACGCTTCCGCTATTACCCATTACTCCGCCACCTTTATTAAAAATTGATTTTACATTCGCTACAGTTCTTACATGATTGTCGGTCGCCGTTTCCACTAATATAGCAACGCCGTGAGGCCCATATCCTTCATAAAGGATCTCGTCATAGTTTACTAATTCTTTACCCTGTGCTCTTTTTATAGCTGCTTCTACCCGGTCTTTAGGCATGCCTACACTTCTCGCATTTTGAAAACAACGGCGAAGGGCTGCATTATCTTTTGGATCGGGGCCACCTGCTTTTACTGCAATGATTATTTCTTTACCTATACGGGTAAAGTTTTTTGCCATCTTATCCCAGCGGGCAAACATGCTGGATTTTCTTACTTCAAAAATTCTTCCCATGACTACTGAATTTCAAAACTGAAATTTAAAATCTAAAATTTTTATATCGGGTTGCAAAAGTAAGGCAATGCCACAAAAAGAAAAACCGCTCTTTTAAAAGAGCGGTTTCCTTGGTTTATAAAAACTTGACTATTTAAAATCAGTTGCTTTTGGCAGAATTGAGCCAGGGTTTTTTAGTTTGCTTCTTTTTTTGCTATATAAAAAGTATACAATCAAGCCAACTCCCATCCACGCAAATGCTACTTTCAGGGTTTGTGAATCCAAGCCAATTATCATCGCAGTACAAATTATTGCACCGAGACCACACACAACCGGATATATCGGAGCTTTAAATGGCCTTTCAATATTTGGTGATTTCACTCTTAATATCCAAACGCCAATACTTACAAGCACAAAGGCGAATAGAGTACCAAAGCTTGTAAGGTCGCCGGCAACACTTCCTGGAACAAAAGCAGCAAATAAACCAACAAATACAAACAATATCCAGTTTGCTTTATATGGTGTTTTATATTTTGGATGAATAGCACCAAATGCTTTTGGTATCAAACCATCATTGCTCATTGTATAGAAAATACGGCTTTGACCCATTAACATCACAAGAATAACTGAAGAAAATCCTGCAAGAATTGCAACAGTCACAGCAGTGGACAACCATTCATAACCTGTCATATAAGTACTGATTGCATAGGCTACTGACGCTTCACGACCTTTTTCAGGATTCACAAAATCTTGCCATGGGGCGACACCGGTAAGTACGTATCCGAATAATATATAAAGTATAGTACAAACTATAAGTGATCCTAAAATACCAATTGGCATATCTCTTTTTGGATTCTTTGCTTCCTGTGCGGCTGTACTTACGGCATCAAATCCAATGAATGCAAAGAATACAATGGCGGCGCCACCTAACACACCTCCCCATCCATGTTTATTCCAACCGGAATAATCGGCAATTACCTTGCCCGCCTGATCAGTAACAGGTGGGGTGCCTTCAGGTATCATATACGGTGTATGATTATCCGGATTGATAAACTGCCAGCCAATTGCGATAAAAAGTATAACGATTGCCACTTTTATGAACACTATAACTGCATTCACCAATGCCGATTCTTGTGTTCCCCTGATCAGGAGTAAGGTCAACAAAAGTAAAATGATCAATGCCGGAGCATTCATAATTCCTGAATGATGCACACCAGCCGTGTCAGTAAAACTTTCAAAGGGGGAGTGGCACCATTCGTACGGTATTCGATTATCAAAAAGCTTATTTAAATATTCGCTCCATGCAATAGAAACGGTTGCTGCGCCTAAAGCATATTCCATTATCAATGCCCAACCGATTATCCATGCGATCAATTCGCCCATTGTAACATAAGAGTATGCGTAAGCACTACCTGCGATCGGAATCATGGATGCAAATTCTGCATAACATAGGCCGGCAAATGCGCAACCAACCGCAGCAACAATAAATGAAAGTGTGACAGCAGGTCCTGCGGCCTGGCCAGCAGCAGCAGCAGTTCTTACAAAAAGACCCGCCCCAATAATGGCGCCTATACCTAATGCTATCAGGTTAGTTGCTCCAAGTGTTCTTTTTAATCCTTTTTCAGAATCAGCAGCATGCTCAAGCATGTGCTCAAGAGATTTTTTGCGGAATAAACTCATACAGTCGTTGATTATGATTTAAAAAAAATGCAGTAATTAAAGCTCGTAAAATAAAGAAATAATCGAAAACACCTGCAATTCTTTTTTATGAGTGCTTCAAAGAAGTCCCTTCGGGACAGATTTAGTGGATTAATAGCTTGTGAATCGGTTTTTTTCCCGATTTTCGGCAATCTTTAAAACCCACATATGAAAGGTAACAGGCTCACTTTTTTTATTTTAGCTGCAATGGTGTTGGGAGTATTGACCGGTTATATTGTACATGAGAAAAGTTCACCTGAATCAATTCAAAAGTTTTCAACTAATATCAAGCTTCTTACCACCATCTTTCTTCGATTGGTGCAAATGATCATTGCGCCATTGGTATTTACTACTTTGGTTGTAGGCATTGCAAAACTTGGTGATCTGAAATCAGTTGGAAGAGTGGGTGGCAAAGCAATGCTTTGGTTTATTTCAGCATCACTTGTTAGTTTATTATTGGGGTTAGTTTTAGTAAATTTCTTTCATCCGGGTACGGTCATTGATCTAAGCAATGCAGATACTGCAGCTGCAAAAGACCTGGTGAGTAAAACACAGGAATTTTCTATACAAAAATTTGTTGAGCATGTTTTTCCCAAAAGTTTTATTGAGGCCATGGCTACAAATGAGATACTGCAACTCGTTGTGTTCAGTATTTTCTTTGGCGTTGCCGCGACTGCATTGGGCGATTATGCCAAGCCTGTAATACATGCATTGGATGTAGCATCACATATTATATTAAAAGTAGTTGGCTATGTAATGAATTTTGCACCGCTTGGAGTTTTTGGTGCCATTGCAGCAGTCATTGCAACAAAAGGCTTGCAGGTCTTTAATTTTTATGCGCAGTATTTTCTTTATTTCCTTATCGGTATCGCCCTGTTATGGATAATTCTGCTTGGTGTTGGGTTTCTTATTTTAAGAAAACAGCTTCCGCATTTATTAAGAAGAATTTCGCAACCGTTATTAATAGCATTTAGTACAACCAGCAGTGAAGCTGTATTTCCAAAACTTACTGAAGAGTTGGAACGTTTTGGTTGTAAAGACAAGATTGTTTCTTTTGTATTACCGCTTGGCTATAGCTTTAATCTTGATGGCAGCATGATGTACATGACGTTTGCCAGTATTACAATTGCGCAAGCATATGGAATTCATCTTGACATCGGAACACAGATCACAATGTTGCTTGTATTAATGCTTACAAGTAAAGGAGTGGCAGGAGTACCCAGGGCATCATTAGTTGTTATCATTGCTACTTGTGCTATGTTTAAAATTCCGCCGGAGGGAATTGCGTTAATATTACCGATAGATCATTTTTGCGATATGTTCCGTACCGCAACAAATGTTGTAGGCAACAGCATTGCTACTTCAGTTGTTAGTAAATGGGAAGGCGCATTGCATACTAAACATCACCATTAAAAAATCAACCAGATGTTTCTATTAGATATTTTTCATTGGACAGATTTATTGCAACCACAGTGGTATATAGAAAACGGAGGATTATGGGTGTTGTTGTTTGTGGTATTTGCAGAAACAGGTTTATTTATCGGTTTCTTTTTACCGGGAGATTCATTATTGTTCGTTGCAGGCATATATGCTCATGAAATAACTAGCAAAAGCGGTGAAGTAAAACCGGGTTTAGCTTACCAGTTCCTTGATATGGTAGGGTTGGGAAGCCTCAGTAATCAGTGGGTTGATCTTTTTGTTTTATGGGGTTTGATCTCTTTAGCCGGGATTCTTGGAAATGCTGTTGGCTATTGGACGGGACGAAAGGTTGGGCCAGCGATGTTCAATTGGCGGGATCGCTTTTTATTTAAGAAGCGTTATTTATACCAGGCAAAAGAATTTTATGATAAGCATGGTGGTGTTGCAATAATCGGAGCAAGATTTCTTCCTTTCATCAGAACATTTGCTCCAATAGTAGCAGGCATTGTGCAAATGGACAGAGCAAAATTTCATTTCTTTAATGTAGTGGGTTCTATTGCGTGGGTGTTTAGTATGATCTTTTCAGGATATTTTTTACAAAAATGGATATTAAAACAATTTGGATTTGATCTTAAGGATCATCTTGAATTAATAGTACTTGGAATTGTATTGGTAACGACAGCTCCGGTCATTATTAAAATGGTTACCGGCAGAAAAAAAAAGAATAACGATCCGATCGCTAATTCATAACTATGGAAAAAAAACACTACGGCCTCCTTTCTCTTCCCGTAATTGTTGCTGCGCTTGGTTATTTTGTTGATATATACGACCTCTTATTATTTGGAATTATTCGTAAGCCGAGCCTATTATCATTTGGACTATCTGAAATAGATGTTCAGCTTCAAGGCGAGATAATTTTAAAATGGCAAATGTGGGGATTGCTTCTCGGCGGAATTATTTCGGGGATCATTGCAGATAAAAAAGGTCGTTTAAGTGTTCTATTTGGTTCTATTATTTTATATTCTCTTGCAAATATTGCCAATGGTTTTGTTGAAACTGTAGATCAATACAAGTGGGTAAGGTTCATAGCAGGGTTAGGGCTTGCCGGTGAGTTAGGTGCAGGTATCACATTGGTATCTGAAATTATTTCAAAAGAGAAAAGGGGCATCGCTACTTCGTTAGTTGCCGGTATCGGGCTTACCGGGGCTGTTGTTGCATTTATCATGAAAGAAAATTTTCATTGGCGTACATGTTACTTTATTGGCGGTGGGCTAGGCCTGTTATTATTACTGTTGCGTATCTCCGTTTTTGAATCAGGCATGTTTCACCAGGTTAAAAAGATGGGTGTTCAGCGTGGCAATTTTTTTATGCTCTTCAACAATGCCGACAGGTTTAAGAGATATTTATTCGGAATACTGATTGGTTTGCCAACATGGTTTGTGATTGGTGTTCTTGTTACTTTTTCAAGTGAGTTCGGTGAAAAGTTTGGAATAAAAGAAAAGATAGATCCGGGTAAAGCTATTATGTATGCTTATGCAGCAATTTCAATAGGGGATATATTGATCGGTTTTGTAAGTCAATGGCTCAGGAGCAGGAAAAAAGCATTGTTTCTTTTTTATGGGATCACAGTACTGTTCATGATATTATTTTTTACAACATTATGGAATGGAACAGCAAGTAATATGTATTGGATTTGTGCAGGATTGGGATTCGGCACAGGATTCTGGGCAATTTTTGTAACGATGGGTGCAGAACAATTTGGAACTAATCTAAGAGCAACTGCTGCTACTACTATTCCAAATATGGTGAGGGGCATGCTTGCGATTTTTATCTTACCATTATTTCAATGGCTTCGGGGTATTGAAGGTGTTGGATATGTAAACGGGGGGATCTATGCAGCCATCATTATTATGATAATTACTATAATTGCTGCTTTATTTACGAAGGAAACTTTTAATAAAGACCTGAACTATCTCGAGACAAATAAATGATTTATAATTTGCAGAAATGAAATTTCTGATCATCCGTTTTTCTTCCATTGGCGATATTGTTTTAACAACACCTGTCATTCGTTGTTTAAAAAAACAATTGCCTGATTCAGAAATTCATTTTCTGACAAAAGAATCTTTCGGAACTATTGTTGAAAGCAATCCTTACATCGATAAAGTGCATTTGCTGGGTCATAGTTGGGAAACAGTTGTACATGAATTAAAACAGGAGAACTATGATTATATTATCGATCTGCATCATAATCTGCGCACATTGCGATTGAAAAAAGATCTTGGGATAAGATCGTTCCCATTCAATAAATTAAATATCCAAAAATGGATATACACAAATCTTAAATGGAACATGATGCCCGATGTTCACATTGTTGATCGTTATATGAAAACTGTTGAATCGTTTGGAGTAAAAAATGACGGAGAGGGGCTTGATTATTTTATTCCCGAAATGGATGAAGTAAAACAAGGAGATATTCCTGTATCACATCACCTGGGATACATTGGTTTGGTGATCGGGGCAGCACATAACACAAAAAAATTACCGCTTGAGAAATTAAAAGAGCTCTGCAGCAAAATTGATCACCCCATTATTTTGTTAGGCGGGAAGGAAGACAATGAAAACGCAAAAGAAATTGCATCGGTAGACCCAATTAAGGTTTACAATGCCTGCGGTAAATTTAGTTTAAATGAAAGCGCTGATCTCGTCCGCAAGTCAAAGCTTGTGATAACACATGACACCGGCCTTATGCACATAGCAGCTGCCTTTAAGAAAAAGATCATATCTGTTTGGGGAAATACGGTTCCTGAGTTTGGAATGTATCCTTATTACGGAAAAGATCAGATCCCAAATTTCAAATTTGAGATCAACGGACTTCGTTGCCGGCCTTGTAGCAAAATAGGTTATGCTAAATGTCCCCGTGGACATTTTAAATGCATGAGACAAATATCCATGGATGCTGTTGTTGAAACAGCAAGACAATTCTTAAAATAAGATAATGATGATCTTATTTACCCCAGGTAATCAACGTAACTATCGCAATCGAAAGGAAAATAACACTGATGATAATAGCTCCCTGAACATCAGGTTTGTGCAAATAAGTGTTGAGTTTTTTCATACGCAAACTTTTAAAGATTAATAAATAGGCGGGTGCGGTACTAAAACTCTGGGAATTAAATAGGGGGGATTCGGTGGCAAATGTATAGGCACTTAATTGATTTTGCAAGATTATGCCAAAGTAAATTTTTATTGGGCAAGTTCACTTAACTCCAACCAGCGCAATTCTTTTGCATCGAGCAATTTGGTTACTTCCCCAACTCGGTTTGAAAGCTTTTGTAGATCTTCAAAAGATGTATCACCAGCGTTTAAACGTAGATCTACTAACTCTTTTTCTTTTGTTAGCTCAGCTATCTCCTTTTCGAGTATTTCAAATTCTCTTTTTTCTTTAAATGTAAGTTGGCGTTTTTTGTCTACTGTTGATGTCAGGCTGTCCATAGCCGACTGTTTCTTTTCTGGATTTTTTTCTGTCAATCGCTGACCATTGACTGTCGCTTCCCGATACTGCGAATAATTTCCCGGAAAGTCTTTTATGGCCCCGTCTCCTTCAAAAACGAAAAGGTGATCAACAAGACGATCCATAAAATACCGGTCATGTGAAACCAACACCAAACATCCCGGGAATTCTGCAAGAAAATTTTCAAGTACACCTAATGTCGGCAGATCAAGATCATTAGTAGGCTCATCAAGAATTAAAAAATTAGGATTACGAAATAAGATGGTTAATAATTGTAGTCGCTTCTTCTCGCCTCCACTTAGCATCGATAAATAAGTGTATTGTTTATCGGGCGGGAAAAGAAATAATTCAAGAAACTGTGCAGCGCTTAGTGAGCCACCTTTAGCCAAAGGGAAATTTTCTGCTATTGATTTTACATATTCAATTACTCTTACATCTTCTTTTATCTGTAGACCTTGTTGAGAATAGTTTCCAAATATTACTGTATCACCAATATTTATTTTTCCACTGTCTGGTTTTTCCAAACCCTGCAGAATATTTAAGAAAGTTGTTTTACCAGTTCCGTTTTTACCAACAATACCAATACGATCGCCTTTCTTAAATGTGTAATCAAAGCCTTTTAAAATTACCCGGTCGCCATAATTCTTATAAACTTTTTTTAGCTCAGCAATTTTTCCTCCCAGCCGGTTCATCTTCATTTCTAATTGCAATTGTTCATCAATGAGCTGTTGTTTAGCTTTTTTCTCCACTTCATAAAAATTATCCTGCCGGCTTTTACTTTTCGTTGTTCTTGCCCTGGGCTGCTTACGCATCCATTCCAATTCTTTCCGGTAAGTATTTCTTGCTTTTTCAATACTGGCAGAATCGCTTTCTAATCGTGCAGCTTTTTTCTCCAAATAATTTCCATAGTCACCTTTGTAAACATAGAGCTTATCGTCGTCCATTTCCCATATCTCATCGCAAACGGCATCAAGAAAATACCTGTCGTGTGTTACAAGAAGTAGCGTTGTATTTTGACTGCTTAAATAATTCTCTAACCATTCTACCATTTCTACATCAAGATGGTTGGTAGGTTCATCCATTACTAACAAAACATGTTTGTGTTCAAAGCCAATATCAATTAATGTTTTTGCAAGTGCCACTCTTTTACGCTGTCCGCCACTAAGTGTAGAAATATTTTGTTGTAAATGATGAATATTTAATTTGCCCAACACCTGTTTTACTTTGGTATCAAAATTCCAGGCGCCAAGCTCATCCATTTTTATAACAGCAGCACTGAGTTTATCTTCATTACCTTCATCTTCGGCAGCTTCGTATTCTTTTATTGCATTTATGATCGGGTGATCATGAAAGAAAATATTATTAAGAACTGTTTCATTTTCAGTGAAAATTGGATCTTGTTCAAACAATACTACATCAACATCTTTGTTTATCCAAACCTTTCCTTCATCAGCGGTTTCCTGGCTCGCCAGTATCTTAAGTAAGGTTGTTTTGCCCGAACCATTTCTTGCTACCAATGCAATTTTGTCTCCTTCTTCAATATGAAAAGAGATATTTGAAAACAAAGGCTTGATCCCAAAGCTTTTTGTCAGTTCTTCAACAGAAACATAATGCATAGTGCAAAGATAAATTTGAGTTAGCTATTAAATAAAAAAAGGCGTCTCGTCTAAAGCGAGACGCCTTTTACAATCTTTTAAAATTTTATAAAGTTTTCAACACATCATTCATGCTTCTTACTGCATCGGCGCTTTTGTTAAATGCAGCTTGCTCTTCAGCATTTAACCCAAAGTCAAGAATTTTTTCCCAGCCATTTTTTCCAATTGTAACTGGCACACCAAGACAAATATCTTTTTGTCCATATTCACCATCAAGAGCAACACAGCAGGTAAATAATTTTTTCTCATCACGAACAATTGCTTCAACCATTGCAGCTCCTGCTGCACCCGGTGCATACCATGCAGAAGTGCCGATCAATTTTGTAAGCGTAGCGCCGCCAACCATTGTATCTGCTACAATTTGTTTTTGTTGATCTTCACTTAAAAATTTTGTAACCGGTGCACTGTTCCATGTTGCTAAACGCATTAAGGGGATCATCGTAGTGTCGCCGTGTCCACCAACAACCACTGCATTCAAGTCAGCAGGACTGCAACCTAGATGTTGACTTAACTGATATCTGAAACGACTGCTATCCAATGCACCACCCATTCCAATAATTCTATTCTTAGGTAAACCAGTTGATGTTAATGCGAGATAGGTCATTGTATCCATCGGGTTGCTGATAACAATGATGATCGCATTTGGGGAATGCTTTAAAATATTTTCGCATACACCTTTTACTATTCCCGCATTTACACCAATCAATTCTTCACGGGTCATTCCGGGCTTGCGTGGTAAACCAGATGTGATCACTACAACATCACTGCCTGCAGTTTTCGAATAATCATTTGTGCTGCCGACGATCTTAGTATCAAAACCAAGAAGTGCTGCAGTCTGCATCATGTCCTGTGCCTTACCTTCTGCAATACCTTCTTTAATATCTAATAAAACAAGTTCTTCGCAAAGCTCTTTTCTTGCTATATTATCAGCACAAGTAGCACCCACTGCACCAGCGCCTACAACTGTAACTTTCATGATCTGTAGAATTTATTTTTGAGCTGCGAAGATAGGCGTGAAGGGCTACATTTCTACCGGTCAAATTCTATTTTTTTGGTCATTAAAAGTAGAATCCAAAATAAACAGAAGTCACCCGGTCTTCTTTTGAAATGCCATAAGCTCCACTTACAACAAACTTATTAAACAGAGAGAGAAAGGCGCCAATTCCGTACGCTGTATGCCATGTATTTGAATTCTCACCAGGATACCAGACACGACCATTATCAAAAAAACCTAACAGGCCGTACTTGCCATTGAAGATTTTATTTTTTGCATTAAAGATGAATCTTAATTCATTGTTATTATAAACACTTTGCTTACCATAAAAACGATATTTCCGAAAACCTCTGAGATTATCATGACTTCCCAACATATTTAATTGATAAAATTCTGCGTCCCCGATGTTGGCCGCGCCACCCGCACGAACAGCAAATGAAATAAACTTATATATAGGAATGTAAACGACGGCATCAGAAGTGAGTTTTGTAAAAGAATTATCAGGTTTATTGAAATTGTATATATAAGCCGCACTACTTGAAAAGCGAAATCCTTTTACAGGTATAATCGGATGGTCGGTCTTTTGATAGCTATAAGTTATATTTCCACTAACAAAATGTTTCCGTTCAAGATCCAGTTTGGTGCTGCCATCTTTGACAGTTGTAACAAAACGATCTGCGTCATCTATGATACCGATGGTTTGATAAAGCCCTCCAACTTCTATTTGTGAACGACCAATATTGCGATTGACACCAAATCTTCCATAAAATTCACGACTGCGCAATCGATAATATCTCTGATCATAGGTTTCAAAACTGGTTTCATTTCCAACACCAAAAAAGTTTACAACATTTGGCACTCCTGCACCAGCTCCAATAAATGCATTCCATTTTCCGAACAGCTGGTAAAAATTTTTTCGATAATCGATAAAAACTGCGTTCCTGTTGATTGAGTACTTTATTTGGAAACTTTCATCACTTCCGGCAGGTTCTTTTTGCCATTTATGTTTTATTGTTCCATAACCCAGGGTGAGTGAAATAAAACCCGGTTCTATCCGAAATCCTTTTTTATCATATTTAAATGAGTTGTATTTATAGTTATATAATAAAGTATCATCATGGATGTGCAGGCGGGTTTCAAAAGCAGGTTCAAAAGTGTTTTTATCATCATCATACACATGCGTTAATTTTCTTCTTCCGGCTACCACTGAACTGTCTTGAAGAAGATCATTGCCCCCACCTCCAATTATGCGGATCAAAATTCCTTTATTGGTATTTCCTTTTGCAATAAAAATATCGTCGCCATTCATACCGTACAATCTTATTTCGTTTGTTTCTGTTGCATAAAATTTTCTTTCATAGATCAGTTTGTCAGTTGAGTCTCCTTCTAATTTAAGTTTGTAAACTTTTACTATGGTCTCATTATCATTTAGCCTTGTAACCTGGAACAATTCTTTTTTATCTGAACCTACAATATCAACTGCTTTAGCCAGGAATTTATAGTAAGTAGTTGCATATTCAACAAGATGATTGCGTCTTGACTTCAATTTTCCTATAATATCTTTTCCAGAAATAGCAAATACTTCTGCAGGCATTTGTTTGATCGCTTTTTCAATTACTGCGTCAGTTAAAGAATGCTGAAGTTTTTTTGCAATATCGATCCATTGCTTCAATGAGGGTTCGTTGGCAACTCGTCTATCAAGGTTTCGTGCAGTGAAACCGTATGTCGCTACGTCTTTAATTGTATTATCAAATGATTGTAGATGACCAAGGCCAGCAACAGAAATTGCGGATTGCAACCATTTGCCATCAAATTTTGTAAAAGCCTGGTCTCTATCACGCGGAATTGGTTTAAAAATTTTCTCTTTATCATTTTTGAAACTTGCCCATCGCCACTGATCTTCATGTCGCCCCCAGTCACCAATAAAAAAATCAAATAAACGAGATCTTACATAAGAAAGCTGATCAACACTGTGATCATTATCTTCAATAAGTTCTTCCATCATTTTTTCCGTTCCAATAATATTCTTTGAATTGCCAAAGTTTGATGCTGTTTCCCAATTTTCATCGGGACGCTGCTCAAGCATGTAAAGCTGATTGCCAAAATCTTTATTGAAAGAATCAAGCGCAGGTTGCTCGGGAATAAAAACTATCTGAGGGTTAGTGTGATAAACACCGGCTGCATCCGCTAATGTTGGAATTGTTAATGGCCCATAAGGATGGCCAATTGTAACCTGGTCATTAATAATTGACTCAATAAATGTTCCCTGGTAAATTTCGGGTAATGCTTTTCCAAAACTTTTATCAACGCTTCTTAAAACATATTCTCTTCCATCTTTATCTTTTAATCGCAAGCTTTTGCTTTGTCTTCCGCCGCCACTTTGATAAGGAGTTAATCCACCAGCCAGTGTATCAAGTTTTGCAATTCTGACTTTAACAGGTGTTGCCCATTCTTTTCGGTAATGTGTTCCCCATTTTTTTTGATAAGAAAGCTTCCGGTCGTAGTTTTTACTTGCTTCAGTGATCTTATATTTTGAAGTATCCTCACTAATATTCGATTGTAATTGAGAAAATGCAAAAAAAGGAAGCATAAAAAACGCAAATACGGATAAGTACTTATAAAAAGCTGTTGGGTTTATTGTGGGCACATTGATCATGATATTTGTACCTCTAAAAAAATCTTGCCAAGTTGTGATTAAGAAATAAAAGGTTGGAAATCAAGGAGGCTAAATATAGAGTGATTAACTCGTGTTAAACGAGATATATTTTATTCCCTAAAATATTCCAGCACTTTTGTTAGTGGAAGTCCTCCCTGGATTCCTTCGATCAGGTTTCCTTTTTTATCATAAAAGGCAAGAAAGGGAGTATAACTGATCCTGTAATAAGTGGCAAGTATGTGTTGCATATCATATCCTACCGTTATGTTAGAAAATCGATCTAGCTTATAATTATCATAAAAGACTTTCATTTTATCTACAGGCATAAACGTGGCCATTACTACTTGAATATGTTTAAAGCTATCGATCATAGCGATCAACTCTTCTGTTTCCTTCTTGCAATGTTCACAATCAGGACTAAATAAAATAAAGAATAGTGGCGTATTTTTTTTGAGTTGTTTGTCTGTGAAAATAGTAGTGCTATCTGTCAATAATAATTTAAGAGGAGGAGTGGTAGGAAATCTTTTATACGGTGGATCTGTTTGCTGTGCAAAAGCAAGTATTGAAATTTGTACAAAAACGAAAAAAGTGATTACAGTTTTCATGCTACAAAGAAACTTTATTATTCATTATAAACTCGATTTTCAACCCGTACATAACTTTCTATTCACACTTTGCCATAAGACTATCTAACCTTATCTTTGCCGCCTCAAAAAAATAAAGTTCAAATGGCAAACACATCCGATATAAGTCGCGGAATGGTCCTGAAACTTGATGGTAGTCTTTACAGTGTAGTGGAATTTGGGGAAAATAAAACCGCCCGTGCCGCTGCAAAAGTGTGGGCTAAACTGAAAGGTGTGGATAATGGCAGGAGTATTGAAAAAACATGGAATTCAGGAGATAATATCTACCCAATACGTGTAGAAAGACATACTTACCAGTATTTATATAAGGATGATACGGGTTATAGTTTCATGAATACTGAAACTTTTGAGCAAATTACTTTACAACCAGAAACAATTGATGCCCCACAGTATCTTAAAGAAGGACAAGAAGTGGGTATTTTAATAAATACCGACAATGACCAGGTACTCGGCGCTGAACTTCCTGATAAAATAGCTTTACTGATCACTTATTGCGAACCCGGTGTTCGTGGTGATACAGCAACTCGTACTTTAAAACCAGCAACGCTTGAAACCGGCGCTACTGTTGGTGTTCCGCTTTTTGTAAATGAAGGAGAAATTATTCGCATCAATACAAAAACAGGAGAGTACGTAGAAAGAGTAAAATAATAAATTGAAGTTTTAAAGAATTTGCCCAAAATCTATTGGATTCTGGGCTTTTTTATATGATTTTGACCCTATTTTGCCCAAAAACTTGCCTAAATCAAGTGCTTTACGGATTTGATTTACCTATCTTAGCCGTCCCTTAATTCACTTCCGGAGGAATTCTTCGGACAAAACCAACTTAATTTGAAAAACATGGACTTTAAGCAGATTCAGGAGTTGATCAAAATGGTCAACAAATCAAATATTGGTGAAGTAACTGTAGAATTGAAAGATTTCAGAGTTACTATAAAACAAAAAGAAGACAAGATCCAACAAGTTATTAGTGCGCCAATGCACCACACAGCGCCAACAATCTCCCAAGTTCATCATTTGCCTGCACATACTTCGCCGGCTCCATCTATACAACCAGGTTCTGCTGCAACCGATTCAAATAAAGCAGCGGACACTACGCCAAGTAATATTATCACCGTTAAAAGCCCGATGATAGGAACTTTCTATCGTAAGGCAGGACCTGATAAGCCAAACTTTGTTGAAGTGGGAGATGAGATCACTCCGGGTAAAGTGGTTTGCATTATTGAAGCAATGAAATTGTTTAATGAAATAGAAGGTGAAGTAAAAGGAAAGATCGTGAAGATACTTGTTGAAGATGCCTCTCCTGTTGAATACGATCAACCGCTATTTCTTGTAGAGCCAGCTTAATTGAGGTACCCTCTCTTGAATTATTAATTATTCATTATTAATTATTAATTGTGTTCAAAAAAGTATTGATAGCAAACCGTGGCGAAATTGCTTTAAGAGTTATTCGCACCTGTCGTGAAATGGGAATTAAAACCGTTGCAGTTTATTCCACGGCAGATCGTGATAGTCTTCATGTAAAATTTGCTGATGAAGCAGTATGTATCGGCAAGCCACAAAGCAGCGATTCATATCTTAACATTCCACATTTAATGTCTGCTGCTGAAATTACAAATGCAGATGCAATACATCCCGGTTATGGTTTTTTAGCAGAGAATGCAAAGTTTGCACAGATATGTGCTGATCACCAGATAAAATTTATTGGACCCACACCTGATATGATCAATTCGATGGGTGATAAGATCACTGCAAAAGATACAATGATAAAAGCAGGCGTGCCTGTTGTGCCCGGTGGTGAAGGTTTATTGGAAAGTTTGGAAGAAGCAAAAGGGTTGGCAAAAAACATGGGTTACCCTGTTATATTAAAAGCAACAGCAGGTGGCGGTGGTAAGGGAATGCGTATTGTATGGGAAGATGGTGAAATGGAAAGAGCTTACAACAATGCAAAAGCCGAAGCAGCAGCATCGTTTAAAAATGATGGCATCTACATGGAAAAATTTGTAGAAGAACCGCGTCATATAGAGATACAAGTTGCCGGTGATCAATTTGGAAATGTTTGTCATCTGAGTGAAAGAGATTGTTCTATTCAGCGTCGTCATCAAAAGTTAGTGGAAGAATCTCCGTCGCCGTTTATGACAGATGAGCTTCGTCAAAAAATGGGTGATGCAGCAAAGAAAGCAGCAGGCGCCATCAATTATGAAAGTGTTGGCACTATCGAATTTCTTGTTGACAAGAATCGCAATTTTTATTTCATGGAAATGAACACCCGTATACAGGTGGAGCATTGTGTAACAGAAGAAGTGATCAACTTTGACCTTATAAAAGAGCAATTAAAAATTGCGATGGGTGAAAAAATCAGCGGCAAAGATTATTATCCGCAGGGTCATGCTATTGAATGCCGCATCAATGCGGAAGATCCATATAATGATTTTCGTCCTTCACCAGGAAAGATAACTGTATTACATCAGCCCGGTGGTCATGGTGTTCGTGTCGACAGTCATGCATACGCTGGTTATGTCATTCCTCCTTTTTATGATTCAATGATCGGCAAACTCATCACTATTGCCCGTACAAGAGACGAAGCCATTGGCACTATGTACCGTGCATTAAGCGAATATGTCATCGAAGGAGTGAAGACAACCATACCATTTCATTTACAATTAATGCAGGACGAACGTTTCCGCAGCGGTGATTTTAATACAAAATTTTTGGAAGGATTTCAACTTCGTTAATTGATTTTGGATACCAGCTTCAGTATTTCATAGCATCGCCTGTTGTGTCACTCACTTGTACATTTGATAATTCTACTCGTCAATAATTTACTCAATAATGATTTTCTCGGTTTTTATTCCATCATTCATGTGCAATTGAACAATGTAAATGCCTTTTGAATATTGTGGTATAAAAATAGTTGTTGTTCCTGTAAACCCATTCATTCCTTTTCGAAACACCACTGCTCCATTTGCACTTATGATCTGCAATTTGTATGCAGGCGTTTGAGTTTGGATATTCAATATTCCATTACTAATAACGGTAGGATATATTTTGACCCCGCTTTTTCGGGATGAAAGCCTGATAATGGATGAATAAGCAATTTGTCCATCATCTTCTTCGATCGCCAGTCTATAATAAAGATCAGAGTTGGTATTGAAAAGATGCTGAAATGAATAATTATTTCCATTTGGATTTCTGCTTGCAACTACCACTCCTGCATTTTGAAAATTACTTGCAGTGCTGCTGAATTCAATTTTGAATCTTGCCGTGTTTTGTTCTGTTGATGTCTTCCAGCTTAATTCGGAAATATCAGCATTTCTCTTTCCGGAAAAACTTATCAATTTAACTGGCAGTACACCAGTAACGATCACTTTATACAGGTCATCTGAAAATTGCGAGATCGCATAGAGAGTGCCATCCGGTGCTTCCCCAAAACTCGATATTCCTCCTTGGCCTCCTGTTTGTGTGAACCAAATACCAGCGGGGCTTCTCCTGAAAATTCTTCCGCTTGAGTAATCCGTTGCGATGTACCAACCTTGCAGTGCAGCAATCTCAGTACCTCTGTAAACAAATCCACCTATAACTGAGGTTCCTTCAGCATTTGAATAAACATGAGAAGGAAAAGTAATTGATCCCATCGCCGGACAATCACCGGTTATTTCGTACGGCGCATTTCCTTCATAACAATCCCATCCAAAATTCAATCCGCTTGATCCGGCGGGTTTAAAATTGATCTCTTCCCACGAACCTTGTCCCACATCGCCAATCCATGCATCACCAGTGTTTTTGTCGAAGCTCCAACGAAAAGGATTTCTTAATCCGATATCAACAATAGTTGGTGTTATAGGAAGAACTGCATTCACATCTATCCTTAATAATTTGCCAAGAAGCGAAGATGGATTTTGAGCATTCTCGCCGGGATCGCCGGTGCCACCTCCATCGCCGGTACTTAAATACAAAAACCCGTTAGGACCAAAATTCAGATCTCCGCCATTATGATTACTTTGAGATGAATGCTCAATAGTGATCAGGACAACTCCGCCTACCGGATCAATAGCGTCCGGGTTCGTTGGATGAGTCATGTAGCGAGCAACAGTAAGATCGCCATCAGAATTGCGAGTGTAATACACAAAAAAATCCCTGTTAGTGGTTCCATTATAAGAAGGATGGAATGTCATGCTTAGCAAGCCTCGTTCGCCACCAGCAACAATAACCGCAGAAAGATCCACAAGGTCTGAAAATGATGTTCCATTCCACAGGCGGATCAATCCACTTTGTTGTGCAACAAATATTCTTGTTGTTCCGTTTGCAGGGCTTGCATTTGGGGGAATCGCTATGTCGATGGGGTCGGTAAGACCTGAAGCAATAATAGTTTGATAACCGATCTGGCTATTTGCGGTGTAGTTAAGTAAAACCAGGAATAAGAAAGCTTTAGCAGCGGTAGAGATATTTGCCATAGCAGTTAAGGTTTGAGAAGTTTTGCACAAAATCAATGCCCGAACTAACACTTGAAAAATATTTCGTTTATAAAAATGAAAATGATCGAATTCTAAAAGCGCTTTATCAAAATCGTTAGCTAGCAAGTTTCGGGTTGCCTGGAAAAGCAAGATTTGATCCTTAAAAGATAAGAGTTCTCGTTTTCATACTTATATGCATGGGCTGGCAAATATCTTTTTTATGATAAAATGGAAAATAATATTAAAAAAAACCCCCGACTTAGTCGGGGATTTAATAATTATCTGATAGTTTAATTTATCTAAGAAATAAGATCTCTCTGTACTTTGGCAAATACCACTCACGATCATCAACAAGCAATTCAATTTTGTCGACATGATAACGTATGTCGTCAAAGAAAGCATCTTTTACCTGGCTTTGGTAAGCGATAGCCTTTGTTCTTGTGTCGCTCATGTTGTTGCATATTTTTCTTGCCTCTATCATTTTTTCTACCAATTCACTTGTCTTGTTAATATGCTCGGATATTTTTTCCAGTATTTGTTTTTGATTGGCAAATGCAGATTCTTTCAATCCTGATTCTTTCAATCCTTTAATATTATTTGCCAACAAATTCTGGTAACGAATAGCGGCTGGTAAAACGTGACTTGTTGCCAACTCACCCATAATGCGGCTCTCAATTTGTACTTTCTTAATATATTTTTCCAATTCTATTTCATGCCTTGCTTCCAGCTCTCCATGAGTGTACACATCATTGGTTTCGAAAAGTTTTTTTGCTTTGTCAGTTACCATTGCATCCAATGCAAGTGGTGTGGTTTTTATATTTGGTAAACCTCTTTTCTCGGCTTCTTTTTGCCAGGCTTCACTATAACCATCACCTTCAAATAAAACTTTTTCACTTGCGACACTATATTGGCGTAACACATGCATGATGGCGATCTCTTTTTTATCACCTTTCTCAATATGTACATCCACCTCCGATTTAAATTTTTTCAGTGTATCAGCCATGATCGTATTCAAGACAGTCATCGCATTGGCACAATTTGCTGAAGAGCCAACTGCACGGAATTCAAATTTATTTCCTGTAAATGCAAATGGAGATGTCCTGTTTCTATCTGTGTTATCTAATAAAAGTTCTGGAATGCTTTTGTGAATGTCGATCTTCAACATGCTTTCATCCGTTTCATCCATTTTTGCAGTTACTCTTTCTTTGAGTTCATTTAAAACTTTTGTGAGATATTCGCCAATGAAAACTGAAATGATCGCTGGTGGGGCTTCATTTGCTCCAAGACGGTGATCATTCGGTGCAGATGCTATGGATGCTCTCAATACATCAGCATAGTCATGAACAGCTTTAATTGTATTTACAAAGAATGTAAGAAACATCAGGTTTGTCTTTGGCGTTTTACCAGGAGCCAAAAGATTTACACCTGTATCAGTAGCCATGCTCCAGTTATTATGTTTGCCGCTTCCATTTATACCAGCAAATGGTTTTTCATGCAGTAACACTCTCAACTTGTGACGACGTGCTACACGATCCATCACGTCCATCAATAATGAGTTATGATCAACACCAACACTTACTTCTTCAAAGATGGGGGCACACTCATATTGTGCGGGCGCCACTTCATTATGTCTTGTACGAAGAGGAATACCCAATTTGTAAGACTCATTTTCATAGTCACGCATAAATGCATACACTCTTTCAGGAATAGAACCGAAATAATGATCTTCTAATTGCTGACCCTTTGCAGAGCTATGACCATAAACAGTTCTTCCACACATTACCAGGTCAGGTCTTGCATTAAAAAGACCTTCATCAATTATGAAATATTCTTGTTCCCAACCTAGTGTAGCAGTAACTCTTGTTACGTTTCTATCAAAATAATTACAAACGTCAACTGCAGACTTATTCAATGCTTCCAAGGCTTTTAATAACGGCGCTTTGTAGTCAAGTGATTCACCGGTATAAGAAACAAAGATGGTAGGTATACACAATGTTTTTCCATTACCGATCTCCATTATAAATGCAGGTGAGGAAGGATCCCATGCAGTGTAACCTCTTGCTTCAAATGTTGCACGCAATCCTCCACTTGGAAAAGAAGATGCATCGGGTTCTTGTTGTATCAATGCATCGCCTTCAAATTGTTCGATCGGCGTGCCATCACTTTTTATTGTGAAAAACGAATCATGTTTTTCAGCAGTAGTTCCTGTTAAAGGTTGAAACCAGTGTGTAAAGTGAGTTACACCTTTCCCTTCTGCCCATGAGCGAATGCCACTTGCGATCTGGGCGGCCATTGAACGATCAATTTTTTGTCCGGCCCTTATTGAACCAATAAGACTTTTATAAGCTTCATCACTTAAAAATTCCCTGGCTGTTTTTACCGTAAAAACACTTTCACCAAAAATGGCTGTTATCCTCGTGGGATTTTCTACCTGCACTTCTTGCGCAGAAGATAGATTGTTGATAGCGTTGAATCGTAATGACATGATATTGTTTTCTTTTTTTAATTGGTTTCAAATATAAAAGGTAAGCCCTGTTTAAAAGCTTACCTTAAAATTTGGTGAATAAATATTTATTAAACCTCTTCTATTAAGCAACTTTCTTTTCTCTCTGAATCACCTGCGCCAAATTAGCCTCAGCTATTTTCACAGTCTTAATAATACGTGCAGCTACTTTATAAGGATCAGCAGCGCTATTCGGACGGCGATCTTCCAACCAGCCTTTCCAGCCTTTTTCTACAGTGCCTATAGGAATACGAATGGAAGCGCCACGATCTGAAACACCAAACTTGAAATCAGTGATCGCAGCTGTTTCATGCTTTCCTGTAAGACGCAGATGGTTATCTGGCCCATAAACTTCTATATGCTCTTTCACAAAAGGTCTAAAGCCTTCACAGATCTGTTCGTATATTTCTTTACTTCCACAAGTTCTTAATAGTTCATTGGAGAAGTTTGCATGCATACCGCTTCCGTTCCAGTCAAGATTACCAAGAGGTTTGCAATGCCAATTGATTGCAATACCATATTTTTCTCCGATCCTTTCTAATAAATAACGAGCAACCCAAACCTGATCACCAGCAGCTTTTGCACCTTTTGCGAAGATTTGAAACTCCCATTGTCCAGTAGCTACTTCGGCATTAATACCTTCAACATTTAAACCAGCTTCAAGACATGCATCAAGATGTTCTTCTACCATTGCACGTCCAAATGCATTTGTCGCTCCTACTGAGCAGTAATAAGGGCCTTGTGGCCCCGGGAAACCACCTTCAGGAAATCCGATTGGTTTATTTGTTGCAGTATTCCACAAAAAATATTCTTGTTCAAATCCAAACCAGAAATCATTATCGTCATCTTCAATTGTTGCTCTTCCGTTTGATTCATGAGCGGCGCCACCAGGACTCAAAACCTCACACATTACGAGATAAGCGTTTTTCCTTTGAGGATCTTTCGCAATGAATACTGGTTTTAATAAACAATCAGATGATCCACCAGGAGCTTGTTCAGTTGATGATCCGTCAAAGCACCATGTTGGGCAATCTTCCAATTTGCCACTGAAGTTTCTTTCAATCTTAGTTTTACTTCTTAGGCTTTGAATTGGCTTATATCCATCCAGCCAGATGTATTCTAGTTTTGATGACACCATAACAATTGCATTTAAATTTTAATAAAGGGGTTCAAATGCAAAAAAAAGCATATTGATGAATAAAACCAATAATTTTTAGGATTGCTAACGGTATTTATAAGAAAATGTGGAGAATTTTGTAGAAATAAAGGTAATTAGTATAAAAATACTTAAAAACGTCTATGCATCAGAAACATTAGAATTATTTTTAATATTATTAAATACAATGGAATAGATCCTTTCCCAATTGATAAGACATATAACGGGAATTAATAAAAACGGGAGAATAATACTTCTGTACCGCACTATCGCTCCAAGAAAATTTACCGTAAACCCTATAGATAGTAAAAAAGAAAATGAAAAGAAGATACAAAACCAGATAAATGAAATAGACTTTACGCCGTTTGTTCGCCAGAATAAAAATAGAAAAAAGAGAAGTAAAAGAAATGCAGTTTCGGATGCAGCAGCCATAGAAAGAATATGTCTTACATCGCCCGGATGTGGACGAAGAGTTGTAGAACTTATCGCATGTGGTGTATTCATTAAAAAGCTTCCAAGGGTTGGCTTCAATTCAGGTAGTTCGATTCCTGAATTTCCCTGCAATGTCTTAAAAGCATTTTGTTTATCAACAACAGCCTGCGGAAAATCAAGACCGGGAAAAATATATCTCAATGAAAAGAAAAGTAATCCGCAGATCAAATAAGTGGATATATAAATAATAGCATTTCTTTTTGGGATCCTTGTTGAAAGTATCCAGGCAAATAATGCAGGAATAAGTATGACGAGCAAAAAATTTCTGAATGAAATAACAATGAGAAATGAAATAAACAAAGGCAAAATACGGGATAGTCTGAACTTTTTTTCCTTTAATCCAAAGTACACATGATAAATAATGAGACCTATCGCCATGTAAACAAGACCGTCTTTATGAATGCCACTAGTCCAATAGGCAAATGAAGGAATTAAAAATGTTGCTACCAGAACATGCACTTTTTTATTAGGGAATACATCGTTAAATACACGATATATTGCCACTGGACCAATAAAAGTGATAAAAGAGTAAAAGATCACATTGACATAATAATTTCCAAAACTGAAAATATTTATCAGTGAAAGAAATTTGATGAACATATTGCTTTTCAAATCGTTCCACCAGGAATAATCTGAGGCAAAAAAACCTCCATACTTACTTTCATATCCACTATGAAAAATATTGAGAAAATATTCTGATGGATTGTTGAAAAGCAGTTTGTATTCTTCCACGCTCAAATAATGATAGCCCCATGTGTCGTACATATAAGCATACTGGCCATAATAGATCCCGATCCATCCATAAAAAATGCCAGCCATTACCTTGAGCAAAAATAAAATAACTAATTGGGCATTGCTAAGCCCTGATTTTTGAAAGAAGCCAAGTCTTGTAAGTAACCATGCGAATAAACAGAGGTATCCTGCAAATAATAAATAATACAATCGGTCAGGTTTATCTTCGCAAAATAGTTATAAATATTTGATGTACGATATAATAAGAAAGCAAATATAGTTTTCCGGAAGTGAATTTTAAGTTGGTAAAATAGCATTTGGCAATGCCTGACATCATACAATATCATTAGCTTTGCGCTTTCTAAAAAAACTATGGAAATAACTGTAAAAACCGCCGAGCAACTTCGCCTGACAGCTGAAGAATTTGAACTTATCAAGCAAAAACTTGGACGAACACCCAACTTCAATGAACTATGTGCCTTTAGTGGCATGTGGAGTGAACATTGCAGTTATAAGAACTCAATCAAATGGCTAAAAACATTGCCTCGTGAAGGTGGACGCATGCTTGTAAAGGCTGGTGAAGAAAATGCAGGTCTCATGGATATTGGTGATGGACTTGGTGTTGTTTTTAAAATTGAATCTCATAATCATCCTTCGGCTATTGAACCATTTCAAGGAGCTGCTACTGGTGTCGGTGGAATTCATCGTGATATTTTTACAATGGGAGCAAGACCGATCGCTGCTTTAAACTCTTTACGTTTTGGAAATTTGGAAGAAGATAAAACGCAACATTTACTTTCTGGTGTTGTACATGGTATTGGTCATTATGGAAATTGTTTTGGTGTGCCAACTGTTGGCGGCGAAATTTATTTTGATGAATGTTATCATACCAATCCATTGGTAAATGCAATGAGTGTTGGTATTGTAAAAGCAGGAGAAACAGTTTCTGCAACTGCAAAAGGAAAAGGCAATCCTGTAATGTTTGTTGGAAGCGCAACGGGTAAAGATGGGATCGGAGGTGCTTCATTTGCATCTGCTGATATCACTGCAGAAAGTGCACAAGATCTACCGGCAGTTCAGGTAGGGGATCCTTTCCAGGAAAAAAAGTTATTGGAAGCATGTTTGGAAGTGATTCAAACCGGTGCTGTAGTTGGTATGCAGGATATGGGCGCAGCAGGAATTATATGCTCTACTTCTGAAATGAGTGCAAAGGGTGAAGTAGGAATGAGAATAGATCTTGATAAAGTTCCTACACGTCAAAAAAATATGAAGGCATGGGAATTGTTGTTGAGTGAAAGCCAGGAAAGAATGTTGTTAGTTGCCGAAAAGGGAAGAGAACATGAAGTAACAAAAATTTTTGAAAAATGGGATCTGCCTTGTTCTGTTATTGGTGAAGTGACGGATGATGGCATTCTTAATTTTTATATGAATAATGAATTGGAAGCTTCCCTTCCTGCCTATGATCTTGTATTAGGTGGTGGTGCTCCACAATATGATAGAGAATTTCGTGAGCCAAAATATTTGAATGAAATAAAAAAGTTTAAGCCTGATTCTGTTTCAGTTCCTGAAGATCTAAAAGCTGTTGCTGAAAAATTGATCATACTTCCATCCATCGCATCGAAGCGTTGGATATATAATCAATACGATAGTATGGTTTGCACAAATAATGCTTCAACCAATGCGCCAACAGATGCGCCGGTTGTGTTAATAAAAGGAACAAAAAAAGGATTGGCTATCACAACTGATTGCAACAGTCGCTACGTTTATGCTGATCCTTATAAAGGAACAATGATAGCGGTAAGTGAAGCAGCAAGAAATATTGTTTGCAGTGGCGGTCAACCACTCGGTGTAACCAATTGTTTAAATTTTGGAAATCCTTACGACCCAGAAGTATATTATCAGTTTGTGAATGCGATAAAAGGAATGGGAGATGCGTGCAGAAAATTTGATACACCTGTTACAGGAGGCAACGTAAGTTTCTATAATCAAAATCCTGATGGTCCTGTTTATCCAACACCAACGATCGGAATGGTTGGTTTATTGGAAAACATAAATGAAAAGATGACTTTGGATTTTAAGAAGGAAGGCGATGTTATTTATTTGTTAGGTACATCAACAAATGATATTAGCTCATCGCAATACCTGGCTAAAGTTTGTAATGTAGAATTTTCACCAGCTCCTTATTTTGAATTGGACGAGGAATTTTCTTTACAACAAAAAATTGCGCAGCTCATTAATAAAAAATTAATTCAATCAGCACATGACGTAAGTGAAGGTGGATTGTTTGTCACTCTTTGTGAAAGTGGATTTAATCGTGAACTCGGATTTACAGTGGAGACAAAAGATGATCTACGTGAGGATGCTTATTTATTTGGGGAGGGGCAAAGCAGGGTAGTGGTAAGTGTGAAGGCTGACCTGATCGAAAAATTTGAAAATGCCTTAACCGATTTTCCACATGAAAGAATTGGATTGGTAACCAGTGGCGAAATGTTGGTGAATGGTGATTTCTGGGGAACTATCGATTGGTGGCAGGAAGAATATGATTCAGCCATTGAAGATCATTTATCAAAAGAAGAAGCTGGTTCTGCATTAAGTTCAATTTAATAGTGGATCGTAATTCTGTCATATTAGTTACCGGTGCTGCAGGCTTTATCGGCAGCTGCATGGTCGGTTATTTGAATCGGAAAGGATATCATAACATAATTATTGTTGATGAGTTTGATTATGAAAACAAAAAGCCCAATTACGAGGATAAAAAAATAATTGAAAGGGTTGACAGAAATGAATTATTTGATTGGTTGATCAATCACCCGATGCAAATCGATTTTATTTTTCATTTAGGTGCAAGAACAGATACCACAGAATTTGATTATACTATTCTTGAAAAGCTGAATGTTGATTTTTCAAAAAAGGTATGGAACTATTGCGTAGAAAAAAATATTCCATTGGTGTATGCATCTTCCGCTGCAACTTATGGTAATGGAGAATTAGGCTATAAAGATGATCATCAACTCCCGTACAAATTAAACCCCCTCAATCCTTATGGCAGATCAAAAAATGAATTTGATAAGTGGGTGCTGAAAGAAAAGAAACGACCTCCTTTTTGGGCCGGTTTAAAGTTTTTCAATGTGTATGGTCCAAATGAATATCACAAGGAAAGAATGGCAAGTGTGATCTTTCATTCATTTAATCAAATCAGATCAACGGGAAAAGTAAAACTATTTAAATCTCATAAACCTGAATATAAAGATGGCGAACAACTACGTGATTTCGTTTATGTAAAAGATGTAGTTGATATCTGTTATTGGTTAATGAATGAAAAACCTACATCGGGTTTATATAATTTAGGAACCGGCAAAGCAAGAACATTCAAAGATCTTGTTACCGCTATCTTTAAAAGCCTTGATAAAGAACCGGTAATTGAATTCATCGATACGCCACTTGATATTCGCGATAAGTACCAATATTTCACTGAGGCCGACATGACCAAACTTCATGATGCCGGCTATAAGGAAGATTTCTATTCATTGGAGGAAGGTGTAGAAACCTATGTAAAGAATTTTCTTATAGACAAAAAATATTACTGAGCTCCCAAACCCCGAAAAGGGGCTTTTGATCTGAACTCTACATCAAATTTCTTTACCAGCAGAATATTCATGATATTTGTACATGTTGTTTGCCACACCGACATTATCGGCGTGGCATTTTTTATTAAATACAATGTTTATGTCTAAGAAAATTGCAATCATTGGTGGTGGTAATCTCGGCGCATCTATTGCCGAAGGATTAATTCAAAGTGAATTCAGCCGCCCGGTAGAACTTTCTATAACAAGAAGAAATCTTTCTCCGCTTAGTCGATTTGCTGAGCAGGGATCAATGGTGCATAGTGATAATAAAAAAGCAGTAAAGACTGCTGAAATAATTATCCTGGCAGTAAAGCCATACAATTTTGCTGACATTATTAATGAAATAAAAACGACACTTGATCCGAAAAAACATGTTGTTGTTTCTGTTATCACCGGCGTTTGGATCGAACAAATTCAAAAAGCGATTGGCAAACCTGTACCAGTTATTCGTGCTATGCCAAATACTGCGATCGCTATACAACAAAGTATGACATGCCTTTCACATGCAGGCGCATCCGAATCACAGATAAATTATATCCGCCAGTTATTTGATCAGTTGGGTAAAACAATAATGATCGATGAAAAACTCATGGATGCTGCAACGATCCTTGGAGCATGTGGTACAGCTTATGCAATGCGATACATTCGTGCAAACATCCAGGGCGGAATTGAAATTGGATTTGATGTAACGACTGCCGCTTTGATCGCGGCGCAAACGGTAAAAGGTGCTGCGCAATTATTGTTGGATAAAAATACTCACCCTGAACATGAGATAGATAAAGTAACCACACCAAAAGGATGTACGATCGCTGGTCTTAATGAGATGGAACACCAGGGGTTTAGTTCATCGCTGATCCGTGGTGTTGTTGCGAGCTATAAAAAGATCGCAAAAGATTAAAGGTATTTGTTGGTCAGCTTTTGAAATTCTATTTGACTTCTGTTGCGTCGCACTCTTGTACATTCTGTTCTTTATTCATCTTACTGTTCAATTGTCACACTGAGCACAAGTGAGAATAAGCAAAGCGTATTCGAAACTTGCGGACGTAGTCCCGAAGGGCAGCTAGAAGAAGAAACCCGTTTTTATCATGATCATTTCTGTTTCTTTTGATTTTCCATAAGATAAATTCAATCCCAATGCATTAAACGGTATGAAATACAACCCGCCACCATATCCTATATGAAATGTTTTTGAATCCTCATCATCTATCCAAACTCTTCCATCATCAAAAAAGCCCAGCATACCAAAGTTCTTTCTTTTTGATAAAGCCAATCTTAATTCTGTATTCTGATAAAAACTTGTTTTTCCTGAAAAACGATAGCGCCAAAAGCCACGAAGATTTTCACTTCTTCCTAATGTGTTTGCAAAATAAATATCATAATCGCCAAAATTGGTAGCTGCACCTGTACGGTGAGCAAATACTAGCGAGCCGCCCAGTGATTGGTAAAAAGAGAAAGAACCACGAAGATTTAAATAGGAGGAGGTCTTGTCAAGATTATCCCTGGCATTAAATCCTGCTTCAATGTTCACGCCTCTTGTTGGATTTTTCTTTACATCAGCACTTGAATAACTCCAATCACCACGGATACCGAAAAAGTGTTGTCTTGTAAATATTCTTGGATCAACTTCAGCAAAAGCAGAACTAATAAACTTACCCGGCGTTTTTAAAACCTTTACTTCATCATATTCTAAACTAAAACGTGCATATACATGATCGGTTTCCCTGCTAATGCCCGGGTTGATAGATAATGCTTTTAAGCCTGTTCTGTAAAAAGTTTTATCGTCTACGATTAACTTGGTTTCGTTCCCGGTACCATAGTAATTAAATAAAAACTTTGGTCCCCTGTACATTGCAACAAGATCCAGGTCCCACTTACCAAAAACATGTTTGAATAATCCCTTATAACTAAAGCCAGTAAAACCTGTTGCAGTTGCGTATTCTATTTTAAGGCTCTGTTCCCATCCAAAAGGAGCTTTGCCCCATTTTTGTTTTTTATACTTGAAGCCTAAGCCGAAATACACTCCATCATCAGGATTATAACCCGGAATGATAAATGGCATGAACCAATCGTATTTTGTACGGTCTCTTTTATATTCATATAAAGTGTCTTCATTTCGATTGACACGGTAATCTTTTTCATTCACATAAATACTATCCTGCACATCATAAATTTGGACCTTTTTCCCAGAAGCATTCCCTTCAGTTATATATGTGTCAGTTTCTTCTCCGCCAATTATTCGAACTTTAAATTTATTCTTTGCATTACCGGAAATTGTAAAATGATCTTTACTCTCAAGACCATAAATATTTACTTCTTTTGTTTGATCAGGATAAAACACACGATGATAAAAAGTATCATTCTTTTTATTCATTCCGGTAACAGACATCGCATTGTCTAAAAAAACAATATTAAAATTTTCGTCTTTAGCTGAACCGGTTATGGTTACATATTTATTTAGCTTACGATAAAATTTCATTCCATATTTTGAAAGATTATCTTTTCGTTGTATCAATTTTTCTTTTAAATGATCACCGGAATATTTATTTACTTCAGGCGGTACAATATCAATTGCCTCTTTTATCGCCTCATCAGTAAGTGATGATTGTATAGTTGAAATGGTTTGTTGCCAGTCCTCTTTGGTAACTTCATTTAAGAATTGACGGTCAAGGTTTCTTGCTGCAAAATTTTGTCCCAAAACATCTTTTACTCTTTTGGTAATATTTTCCAAAGGACGCAATGCCCAGGGCATGGCAACAAAGTGCATGATCAATCCATCAACTCTTGATAACGCATGATCCCTGTCTTTTGGAAAAGCTTTATACAGTGTAATGCTATCTTTTTCTCCTGATGGATCACCTTGTGAAAATTTTGCCCAATCCCAATTATCCTCATGCCTGTCAAAATCATTTATCACCATATCAAACAACCTGGCCTTTAATAATACCTTTTGATCCATCCTGTACTTCGTATCCTTTGCAAATTTTTCTAAAATGTCTTTTGTGTCTTCAATTTTTTCGGCATTGTCTGCAATTTCAGAATGTTCCCATCCTTTGCCCGAAGGCCTTTCTTCAAAATAACAAAGTTTATTACCGATCGTATCACGAAATTGTTTTAGGTCTTCTGTATTCGGAACAAATATTATTTCAGGATTCACATGAAAGATCGAGAGCTTTTCGGCTAACCTTGCGACTATTAATGCGCCATATGGATGAACCATACTTAATTGGTCATTAGCCTGGCGGTGTATGAAAGTTCCTTTTAAATTTTCAGGCACTAAAGGCGTCAGATCTTTTTCAACTGTTCTCAACACATATTCTTTTCCATCACCGGAAATAACTCTTAATGATTTTGATTGATGACCACCGCCTAGTTTATCCGGGGTCAATCCACCTTTAAAAGTTTTCATATCCAATATTGGAATACTAACAGTGGTTCCCCATTCTTTCCGGTAATGTTTTCCCCAAAAAAATTCTTTGGATGCGGATGCTCTATACTTTGTTGAGAAGGGCATTCTTACAGAATCAGCAAAACTTGTTTGACTGCTGGCTGAAGAATCATTTTGAGAAGGCTGGGCAACGGCACAAACAGCTTGGAATAAGCATATAAAGGAGAAAAACGAAGATCTTATCATGTAGTCTGTCTTTGGTACAAATTGATTTAATTATATATATGGTCTCATCCCTTTCACATAATTACAATAACCGTGCAAAGACAAATGTAACATCAATGTTACTGGTATAGATATTTAGTTTTGAATAGCCGTTGATCTTTTTTGTCGGGGCTTTGCTATTGGTTTTTTAACCGCTTTAGTTTGTTTTAGATTTTTAGCAGGTACTTTTTTTGTTTCCTTTTTATTTTTAAAAAGTTTCTTAACGTATAAATATACTCCTGCGCCGGCACTGGCCAGGCCCGCTTTTAATAACAATGCTGGAAGTTTCATAAATATATTTTTTATCTATAAAACAATTAGCATACCAGTAATATATTGTTGTTGAAACCTATTAAGGAATAAAAATTTTAAAACGCAGCTTGTTGTTTATATATCACTCCATCTTTCATAACAAAAACTATTTTTCCAAAAACTTTTGCATCGGTTAAGGGATCGCCATCCACTGCAACTATATCTGCAAGCTTACCGGCTTCTATGCTTCCTAACTGATCTTTCATTCCTAAAAGTTCAGCGGCATTAATGGTTGCTGCTTTTATTGCTTGCATTGCCGGCATACCGGCTGCAATCATATAAGTAAATTCTTTCCAGTTCTCTCCATGTTTATAAACTCCAGCATCAGTACCAAATGCAATTTTTACTCCTGCTTTGTATGCTTTTGTAAAAGTGTTCAACAATTGAGGACCGATCTCCAATGCTTTTTTTGAAACTACATCAGGATAATAACCAGGTTTTTTTGCAGAATCTGCCACCGATTGTCCTGCAGTTATTGTAGGCACATACCATGTTCCATATTTTTTAAATAGTTCAATTGTTTCATCATCCATTAATGTTCCATGTTCAATAGAAGTAACACCTGCACGAATAGCTCTTTTCATTCCTTCAGCGCCATGTGCATGTGCGGCAACAGTAAATCCATAATCTTTTGCGGTTTCGACGATCGCTTTTATCTCCGCTTCGGTGAATTGAGGATTCTGACCATTCTTTGCAAGACTCAATACACCACCTGTTGCAGTAATTTTTATTAAGTCAGAGCCATCTTTATATCGTTGTCTTACTGCTTTCCTTCCATCCTCTTCGCTATTCACCACACCCTGAGCAGGGCCGGGATCACCCATCAAATCTTTTCGGTAGCCATTTGTTGGATCGGCATGCCCACCGGTTGTTCCAATTCCTTTTCCTGCTGTAAAAATTCTTGGTCCCTTCACTTGTCCTTTATTGATCGCATTACGTAAAGAAATATTTACACCACTGCCACCAAGATCTCTTACAGTTGTAAAACCAGCCATCAATGTTTTTTCAGCGATCGGAATTGTATTGAATGCAATATCAGAGGGGTTCAATGTGAACCTTTCCATGTATTGTGTTGGGCTTGTTTCACCTTCCATATGCACATGCATATCCATCCAGCCCGGAGTAATTGTTTTTGTTTTAAGATCAATTGTTTTATCAGTAGTGCCTGCTTTTGTAAATCCCTTTTCAACAGCAACAATTTTATTTTTTTCAATAACTATGGTCATCTCTTTTTTAGGTTCATTTGAAATTCCATCTATTAAGACGCCGCACCAGATGTATGTTTTTTGAGCAAATAATAATTGTGTAAAGAAGATTACGAGGAGTAAAAAAACTGTTTTTCTCATAAATAGTAGTTGAATAATTAAGAGGAAGTTATAATTTTTTCAGTAAGTTCAATCGCAGGGCATAGTATTTGCCCAAACTTTGACGATGAAAAAGCGAATTCTTATAGCCGATGACGACCCGGGGATCAGGGATATTTTCAAAATAGTCTTGACCAGGGCAGGCTATGATATTGAAGTAAAAGAAGATGCAAATGAAATATTCGAAAATAAGTTCAGAATTCCGGAACTTTTTCTAGTCGATAAATTATTATCAGGTATTGATGGGTTAGACATTTGTCATTATTTAAAAAGTAACCCACAGACAAGTCATATACCTGTTGTCATGGTTTCTGCTTCTCCAGACATTGGTATTGCTGCGACCAAAGCCGGCGCCGATGATTTTGTTGAAAAACCTTTCGAACTCTCATATCTTTTGAAAGTTATCGAACGAAATCTCGAAAGGGCAAAGAATGAAAAACTTTTAAAAGGTTCACAGAATGAAGAAAATTATTAATTACTGCACTTTTTATTCTTTTATCGTAAATGCGAATATTCTTCTTACCGAATTTTTTTGCCGGTAGTTGAAATCAATTCCATTTACATATTCAAATCCATTATTAGCAAATAGTGCAATCATTTCTTCAGAATTCAACATTGGCAAATTGCAAATTCCATGTAACTGGCCTGGTCTTTTTGGTAATGCTTCATCAATGTAAAGAATACCGCGGGGCTTAAGTTTCTTTTTTATATCTGCCAGCATTTCGGTCTGGAAACTAAATTCATGAAAACTGTTTATGATCAGGATCTTGTCAAATGTATTTTCCGGAAGTGAAGTAGATCTTTCATCGCCAAAGATCATTTTATAATCACTTGTCATTGGCCTACCACGAAGGGTGGCGTAGTAGTTCCAGGCAAATTCAACCTGGCTCTTTTTGAATTTATTGGAATCGATATTTCCCAGATAAAAAGTAACACTATCAGTTGTGGCTGCGTAAGCGGCTTCCCAGTGGCAGCATTGGGCGCCAATGCTTGCAATCGTTTGTCCTGATCTAAAATCATAAAAGACAATTTCCTTTTGCTGCATTTTCTGCAAATCCTGCATGCTTTTATAAAAACCTCCACAATAATTCTTGAAAGTCTCTAATTTCTGTGCATGTGTTGAAAAAATTAATGACAGGAAAATAGCTGTGAAAGTGAGTTTCGTCCGAATAAAAAAAATGGTTCGTTTTTTTTCCACAATCCTGAATTTATAGTTTCTCAATAACGGAAATTCCTCTTAGTTTTGCATGACCTCCCGGATTTAATTTCTTTCCGCTGGTCATATAGAGGCTGACTGAATTCTCGAAAATTTATTGCTCACTAGAATTACTGAACGCTGAAGAGTGCGACGCAACAGGTGTTGAATGATGATATGTTGCGGGGCACATAATTTTTTTAAAACAAGAACTAAAGATATGTCCAAGTATGTATTTGTTACGGGAGGAGTTACTTCATCATTAGGGAAGGGAATTGTTTCTGCTTCACTTGCTAAATTGTTGCAGGCAAGAGGGCTCAAGGTGACCATTCAAAAATTTGATCCTTATATAAATGTTGATCCGGGTACATTGAATCCTTACGAACATGGCGAATGTTATGTAACCGAAGATGGCGCTGAAACAGATCTTGATCTTGGACATTACGAGAGGTTCCTGAATATTTTTACTTCACAAGCGAATAATGTAACAACAGGTCGCATTTATCAAACAGTTATTAATAAAGAAAGGGAAGGGGCTTATCTTGGAAAAACAGTCCAGGTGATCCCACACATTACCGATGAAATAAAACGCCGGATGAAAATGCTTGGCGAGAACGGTGAATGGGATATTGTGATTACGGAGATCGGCGGGACAGTCGGTGATATTGAATCACTCCCATACATTGAGGCAGTTCGTCAATTGCAATGGGAATTACCAGAAGAAGATCTGCTGGTGGTTCATCTTACATTGATCCCTTATTTGAAAGCAGCGAAAGAATTAAAAACAAAACCTACACAGCACTCAGTAAAATTATTAAGTTCTGAAGGGGTGTTTCCGGATGTAATTGTTTGCCGTACGGAAGAGCCGATCACAAATGATATTAAAAGAAAGATCGCTTTATTCTGTAATGTAAAGCCGGAGGCTGTAATTGAAGCAAGAGATGCAAGTACGATCTATGAAGTGCCGCTGATAATGATGGAAGAAAAACTCGACGAGATCGTGATGAAGAAATTAGATATTCCTAATAATAAAGAACCGGAATTGGGAAGATGGAGAGAGTTTTTGAATAAACTTAAAAACCCAAAGTCAAAAGTTACAATTGGATTGATCGGTAAATATGTTGAGTTACAGGACGCTTATAAATCTATATTGGAATCTTTTGTTCATGCAGGAGCGATAAATGAATGCAAGGTGCAGGTGCAGTATATCCATTCGGAATTTATAACTGACGATAATGTGGGAGAGAAGTTAGCTGGTCTTGATGGATTATTGGTAGCGCCTGGTTTTGGTCATCGTGGTATTGAAGGAAAAATTACTGCGGTAAAATTTGCAAGGGAAAAAGGATTGCCATTTTTTGGTATTTGTCTTGGTATGCAAATGGCGGTTATAGAATATGCAAGAAATGTTCTTGGGATCAGGAATGCTCATTCAACAGAAATGGATCCTACCTGCGATGAGCCGGTAATTGATATGATGGAAGAGCAGAAAAAAATTACGATGAAAGGAGGAACGATGAGATTGGGTTCCTACGCCTGCGATATTAAAGAAGGAACGCTGGCACGAAAAATTTATGGGAAACCACAAGTGGGAGAAAGGCATAGACATCGTTACGAATTCAACAATAAATATCTATCACAATTCGAAAATAATGGAATGATAGCCAGCGGTCGTAATCCACAGACTGGTTTGGTTGAAATAATGGAAATTCCTTCGCATCCTTTCTTTATCGGGGTTCAATATCATCCAGAATTGAAAAGCACTGTTGAAAGCCCTCAGCCATTGTTTGTTCATTTTGTAGCTGCAGCAAAGAACTACAGTGAAAACAAACCAATGGTTAAAAATCTACAGTTGAAGGATGTTGTAATTTGAGGCTGTTATGTGTAAGGGTTTATTTTTGAGTTTCAGGGTTTTAGACTCAGAATCTATAACCCATAACTCCGGTCCCTTCTCCCTATCTTTGCCCACTCAAAATTTTTAGCTCCATGAAGTTTGATCGTAATACGGTTATCGGTTTTGTGTTATTAGCCTTGCTTTTTTTTGGATTCTTTTATTTTAATAACCAGGAACAGGCAAGGGTTGCAAAAAACAAGGCAATCCAGGATTCAATTGCAAAAGCAGCGTTACCGAAGCCAAAGATGGATACATCATCGGCTAAAAGAAGTGATACCTCAAATGTAAATGTCCCACAGATAACTAATGTGACAGGACAGTTTCAAAAAGCAATGATAGGAAGTGAACAACTTGCTTATGTTGAAAATGACCTGGTAAAAATTGCTTTTACTAATAAAGGAGGCCAGATAAAATCAGTAGAGCTTAAGAAATTTAAAGATCAGGAAGATAAAATTGTTAAGCTTGCTTCAACCCCCTTTGACAAAATTGATTATAGAATCAAAAGTGATCCGGAACAAATTGGAAACATAACTGATTTCTATTTTACTGGTGGTAATGTTGTTCCACAAGGAGATTCGGTTCAAACAATCACTTATAATCTTGCAGATAGTTCAGGTCGTTCTATCACTCATGAATTTGTTTTGAAGAAAAACGAATACATGATCGACTTTAATGTAAAACTAAAAAAAGCGAATACATTTTTTGATAGTGAGACAATGAACCTGCAATGGCAGTACAGATCATTAAAGCAGGAACAGGACATGTCTTATGAGAGAACTAATTCTCAGATGGGATATGTAATGGATGATGAGTTTGATTATTTCACGATAGGTAGACGCAGCGATGTTCAGTTCAGCAAACCTGTTGAGTGGGTAGCAATGCGCCAGCGATTTTTTAATGGGATATTAGTAGCTAAAGATAATTTTTCAGGTGGTAAAATGGAATGGGTTTCTCCAAACGATTCTATCACTGTTGTACAATCAACGGCAACTTTGCAACATGCGGTAAAAGGTTCAGATGTTACAATTCCTTTATCTATTTATTATGGCCCAAGTGACTTTCGTATTCTAAAAAAATATGATAAGCAAATGGGTAAACTGGTAAATCTTGGACAAGGGATTTATGCATTTGTAAGACCGATCAATAAGTTCATAGTATTACCTGTATTTGATTTTTTCAGCAGGTTAGTTGGCAGTTATGGTATTGCAATTTTATTACTCACATTGGTTATCAGGTTGCTTATTTCACCACTTACTTATACAAGTTATTTGAGCGGTGCAAAAATGAAAGTGCTTCGTCCTGAGATTGAAAAATTAAAGGCAAAGCATGGTAAGGATCAACAGGCGATGAGCATGGAACAGATGAAACTTTTCAGAGAAGCGGGTGTAAATCCGTTAGGTGGTTGTATCCCTGCGTTGTTGCAGATTCCGATCTTCTTTGCATTGTATAGTTTCTTTAATTCTTATGTCGACTTAAGAAATGAAAACTTTTTATGGGCAAATGATCTTTCTGCCTACGATTCTATTTTAAATTTTGGGAATATACCAGTGATAAGTTCGATCTATGGTAATCATGTAAGTTTATTTACAATTACGGCGTGTCTTACCAGTTTTCTTATTTCTATTTATAGCATGAGTATGACACCGGATCAAAGTAACCCGGTCCTGAAATACATGCCTTATATTTTCCCGGTATTTCTTTTATTCATCTTCAACAGTTTACCTGCAGCGCTTACCTGGTATTATACGGTATCAAACATTGTTACGCTAGCTCTTCAATTTGTGATCCAGAATTATATTATCAACCACGATAAAATTTTGGCTAAAATGGATGAGAATCGAAAAAAGCCAAAATCAAAATCAAAATGGCAGGATCGGTTTGAGCAAATGCAAGAGCAGCAAAAAAAGCTGAAGGATATGCAGGCAAAAGGCAAACGCTGATTTTGTTAAATCAGGGGATTTGTTAATAAGCGTTTACAATGCTGTACAACTATTTGGCTAACTTGGCACGTCTTTTTATTACTTTTAAGCCAATGAAAAAGATCACTAAATCATTTGTTATTATTTTAAGTCTTTTATGGGTTTTTAATGCAAAAGCTCAGAAAAGAATTACTGAAGGAACTATTGCCTATGATATTGTTGTGAATACAGGGAATAGCAATCCTTCAATTGCAGATATGTTTAATGGAGCTACAAGTATTGTTTATTTAAAAGGCTATCAAACACGTTTTGAAAGGGTAAGTTCATTAGGAGTTGAATCGACAATTGTAGACGGAAAAAGCGGTAATGTAAATGTGTTAAAGGAATATGGTGAACAGAAATACATGATCACCATGACACCGGCTAACTGGAAAGATGCGAATAAAAAATATGAAGGGATCGTTTTTGAATACAAAGATGAATACAAAGAGATAGCAGGTTATAAATGTCAGAAAGCCATTGGTACAATGAAGGATGGAACAACGATCAATGTTTTTTTTACTAAAGACCTGGTTGCAAATAACAGGGAATTTGAATATGCATACAAATCTTTACCTGGCCTTGCAATGGAATTTGAGACAACCATTGGAAGTTTGAAAGTAACATATACAGTATCTAAGGTCAACTTCAGTATTATACCTGCGACAAAGTTTGAACTACCCAAAAGCGGATTCAGAGTGATGACTTACGAAGAAAGTAATAATGCAGGAAAAAGTAAGTAAGAAATTATCTATTGATCTGAGGAATTCCAACAGTAACTTTTATTTTCTGAGGGATGACCGTTTTAACTGGTAATATATAGGTCATATTACCTTTTTGATAAGTAACAAGTGAGTTACGTGTAAATGTATTATTCTGATTTTGCTGATTGATGATCTGGCTACCGCGGTATTGATATCCTGATTTCAATGTGAACTTGCCTGGAGTAATTGTTGGCTTGGAATTTAATAATGAACTTCTCTTTCCTTTAGATTTACCATCACCCAAAGTTGCAAAAGCCGCCACTGACAAACCTATTAAAAACAGAGTTGCCAGCTTTCTCGTTAACACCAGTTTAAATATATTTTGGTAGTTCTTCATCCGTTAGCAAATATAAAAACAAAAATACTCATAAAACCTACCGCCTATCAACAATTTTTAGAATTATTTAACGGTGAAATAGGGAAAAAGTTATTAAAAGTTGCCTGTTTTTGTAAAAAGAGCTAAATTGACCAAACTCCTGACACCATGAAAGAAAAACCACTCGGTAAAGACAACAGTGAGCTCCAGGAAATACTGAAAAGATACGAGAATCTTAAAAAGGGCCGCAGCAACTCCTACATTGACGAAGAATCCTTCGAAAAGATCATAGATTATTTTGATGAAAAGGAAGATGTCGGCAGCGCTTTAGAGGCGGCTGAAAAGGGAGCTGAGCAATACCCGTTTTCTTCTACAATGCTTATTCGAAAGGCAGATCTGTTAATTGCCACTCATAAATACAGAGATGCATTAAGCCTGCTTGATCATGCTGCTATGCTTGATAGCACTGACATAAATGTTTACATATTGAAAACGGATGCTTATCTCGCTTTAGACAAACAGGAAAAAGCCGTAGAGATTCTAGAGGAGGCTCTTGCTCTCTTTACCGGCGATGAAAGAATATCTCTTCTTTTTGAATTGGCAGATGTGTATGACGATTACCAGGAATTTGAAAAAGTGTTTGACTGTTTGAAGTTGATATTGGAGCAAGAACCAAATAACGAGGAAGCGTTATACAAAATTTGTTTTTGGACAGATTTTACTGGGAGAAACGAAGAAAGCATTAAGCTTCATCAAAAGATCATTGATGAATTTCCTTATAACGACCTTGCATGGTTCAATCTTGCTGCGGCTTACCAGGGAATAAAATTGTATGAAAAAGCTCTCGACGCATACCAATATGCTACTGCTATAAATGAAAAGTTTGATTACGCTTATCGTAATATGGGTGATGCATATATACGATTGAAAAAATATAAAGAAGCGATCGAGGTATTACAAAAGGTATTGGAGCTTACGAAACCTGAGGCACTTATTTTTGAAGCACTTGGTTTTTGTTATGATAGACTTCATAACAATGGACAAGCAAGATTTTATTACAGAAAGGCCTCACATATCACACCTGAAGACAGTAAACTCTATTACAAGATCGCTTGTACTTATTTTAATGAAGGCCAATGGGAAGGTGCAGCCAAGCAACTTGAGACAGCATTGAAACTTCAGCGTCATCAATTAGAATATAATTTGTTAATGGGTGAATGTAAAATGCAACAAGGATTTTATAAAGATGCAATTCAATATTTTTCTGCTATAGTGACCACTCGTCCAAAAAATAAAAAAGGATGGGAAGCTCTTGTAAGGTGTCTTTACAAAGCGGAGTATTTTGAAGAAGCAAAAGAACAGGTAACAACGGCATTAAAAATTTCAAATGGCCAACCTATATTTCTGTATTACCTGAGCGCAGTACTTTTTGCATTAGGAAAAACAAAAGAAGCTACTTTGCAACTTGAGAATGCGATGACAAAGTCGCCAAAGCAGGTAAAACAATTTGTTGAGCTAAATCCTTCAATTCTTCAAAACCATCATGTTGTTGATGTGATCTCAAGATTCAAAAGAAGGCGCTGAATTTAAGAACTATTGCATAACCAACTACTGACAATGTTCAGATACACTCTGGTCATTCTTTCCTATTTTTGCCGCCATTACAATTTTGCCGTTTAGGTAAAATAGCTTTCAATAAAATCAACTATGAATTTTAATTTAAGTAACATTCCTGATCGTAATCAAAAGCCTCGTACTTCAGGACTTACGATGGTGATGGACAAGGGACTTAGTATAAATGAGGCAAAGAATTTCTTAAGTGTTTCGCATCCGCATGTTGATATAGTGAAACTTGGTTTTGGGACCTCGTATGTTACTCCTAATCTAAAAGAAAAGATCGAAGTCTATCAATCTTATAACTTACCCATCTACTTTGGGGGTACTTTGTTTGAAGCATTTCTGATACGTAATCAATTTGAAGATTATATAGCTGTTTGTAAAGAGTATGGCATAAACTACATGGAAGTGAGTGATGGTTCAATAACGATCCCTCATTCAGAAAAATGTGGATATATAGAAAAGCTGACTAAATACGGTACAGTTTTAAGCGAGGTTGGCAGCAAAGATGCAGAGCACATTATTCCACCTTACAAATGGATCGAATTGATGAGGGCCGAATTAAATGCGGGGGCCACCTATGTAATTGCTGAAGCAAGAGAGGCCGGTAATGTGGGAATTTATCGCGGCTCTGGTGAGGTAAGAGAAGGGTTGGTACAGGAAATTTTGACGCAGATACCTGCTGAAAAAATCATCTGGGAAGCTCCGCAAAAAGCACAGCAACTCTATTTTATAGAACTTATTGGTTGTAATGTAAATCTTGGAAATATTGCGCCTACGGAAATGATCCCATTGGAAGCAATGCGGGTTGGTCTTCGTGGCGACACTTTCCATTTATTCCTGAATAAAGAAGAAGCCTGATGAGATTATTTGGTTTGATCGGATTTCCTTTGTCACATTCTTTTTCAAAAAAGTATTTCACAGAAAAATTTGAGAGGGAAGGGTTGAATGATTGCAAATATGAAAACTTTCCTATTGCATCAATAGATGAATTGAAAAAGATCCTTTCTATGCCAGGCCTGGAAGGTTTGAATGTGACCATTCCGTATAAAGAAAAAGTGATCCCATTTCTTTATCAATCTTCAGCGGTTGTAAAAAAGATAAAAGCCTGTAATTGTATAAAAATAAAAGACGGTAAGCTATACGGGTATAATACTGACATAGTCGGGTTTGAAAGATCGCTGAAAAAAAACTGGAACCCTTTTGTTCATTCACATGCTCTTATTCTTGGAACTGGTGGCTCAGCTAAAGCAGTAAAATATGTTTTTGAAAAATTGGATATAAAGTATAAAAAAGTTTCCCGAAAGCCTTCTGCTGATAGCTATTCGTACGAGCAATTAACGAAGAGTATTATTTCAAAATATAAACTTATTGTAAATACAACTCCACTCGGGATGTTTCCAAACATTGTAGAAGCTCCACCTATTCCTTATGAATTTCTTACTCCTGAACATTTTCTTTTTGATTTGATCTATAATCCTGCAAAGACTCTTTTTCTGAAAAAAGGAGAAGACCAGGGAGCTTTAATTCAAAACGGATTTGATATGCTTGAATTGCAAGCAGAGGAAAATTGGAAGATTTGGAATACTGATGCTGAGCCTACAGACTTGTAATTTTTTCAATTGCTTTTTCCGGAATTGCTGTCACTTTTTTTAGATCATAATTATAACAAACCATCCATGTTTTTGCAAGTGCCACGGTAGCCTGTTTTCCATCAGCTGATCTTTTTTCAAGTTTATAAAAAAGATCGAATGCAACTTTTGTGATCTCACCCACAGCAACTGAAGCAAGAATTTCATCGCCATAATAAATTTGATCTTTGTATTCGATCGCAACATCGCTCATGATGGTTCCAACACCCCAAAAATTTAATTCATCATGGCCTAAATGTTGAAAGAATTTTGCTCTTGCTTCGTGGACGATGGAAAGAATAGTGTCGTTGCCAACATGACCTCCAAAGTTTATATCAGTAATTCTTATTGGGATATTTGTAGTAAATGAAAATTTGCCTGGCAGATCAATTTTTATTCTTGCCATTTGAATTGTTTACTCTAAAAGTAAGGAAACAGTTTATTTATCCTGCACTGTTTTAAGTAATTCTATAAAACTTGTAAATGCATCACCTGACGAAACAGGAAGAGAGGCAACTTTCTTTCGCCATTCATTTAAAGTTTCTTTCCAGTAGGCGCCTTCACCAAACATCACTTCATAATAATCTTCAGATATTGGTTTGTTCTGTAGGTGAGGGGCAAGATTTGCAAATTGAGTGGGTATCTTAACCAATCTTCCATTTGCATTAACCATGGTTAAATAATTCTGATCTGATGTAACTAAAGAAAGATCATCAATAGATTGACCGAAGCTATTCCCGCCGGGAGTTTCACTATTCAGTGCTGCAAATTGAACATTCGATGTTTGTGCTGCTGCATAAATTCTATTGTTCCTGGTACCATCAGATCTATTTCGCTTATTCTTACTAATGGTTTCTGGGTTTATAGCAGTAATGGCAGTGCTTGATGAAATGTCTGGTTGTTGTAAATTCTCAATTTTCTTTTCGGTATTAGAATTTGTATCAGTTGCAGTTTTTGTTTCTATGCCTGTTTTAACTCCGGCTAATGTATCATTCGTATTATTATTTCTAAATACGATCCATGCCGTTATAACTACACCAATAAATACTGCAGCAGCAGCAAGTCTTCTGAAATTGAGTACAACTCCTCTTTTAGCGGGTTCTTTTTTTTCCTCAATACCAATTGCTATACTAATATTTTCCCATGCAGCAGCAGGTGGAATAAGTGCTGCATCCAATATTTTTTTTGCTATAGGATTGTCCGCATTGATCTCATCAATATTTATAGAAAGTTTTTCCCACACCGCTGCAGGTGGCATTACTTCCATTTCATACAGTCTTTTTTGTAACTCGGAGTTCATTCTACTTTTTTCTGTTTTCTATCTCTCTCATCCAGGTGATTGACCACCATATCCTGCAGTATCATTCTTGCCCTCGCTAATTGCGATTTACTCGTTCCTTCACTGATCCCTAAAATATCACCGATCTCTTTGTGTGTGTATCCTTCTACAACATACATGTTGAATACCGTTCGATAACCTGGTGATAATTCTCTTATCAAATTCAAAATGTCTTTTTCGCCTAACCTGTCAAGAGCTGTCTTTTCTTTATATGCTATTGTGTTCTCTTCTTTTTCTGCTATTGGTTTGAGGTAAGTTTTGCGGCGCAGATGCTCAATTGCGGTATTTACAAAAATTCGTCGGATCCAACCTTCAAATGAACCTTCACCGCGGAATCGGTTTAGATTCTTATATATTTTTACAAAACCATCCTGAAGTACATCCTGTGCATCATCGCCATTTCCTGCATACCGGAGACAAACTGCATACATTTTCGAACTAAACCTGTTATACAGTGCTTCCTGCATTCTCCTCTCACCCTTTATACATCCCTGGATTAAGTCGCTTTCGGTGATATTATGGTTGCTTGTTGCGCTCAATTTGTGGAGTTTGTTTTCATGTTTTGCAAAAATGCGACCAATTTAGCCGCAGCCTTTGTTCTATGGTTAAAACGGTTCTTTTCTTCGATCGACATTTCAGCAAAACTTTGGTTGCTGCCATCAGGAATAAAGATAGGATCATAACCGAACCCTTCTGTTCCTTGTGGAGTGTCAATTATTTTACCATTACAAATGCCTTCGAACTGAGTTTCATTGCCACCAAATATCAGCGAAATAACAGCTCTGAAGCGGGCATTTCTATTAGTCTCATTTGCCAGCTTATTTAAAACCTTTTCAATATTATCTTTAAAAGATCTTGTTTCGCCGGCATAACGGGCACTTTTTACACCTGGCTCACCATTTAATGCTTCTATTTCCAACCCTGTGTCTTCACTAAAACAATCATTGCCTGTAAGCTTATAGATAGTCCATGATTTTTCAGAAGCATTTTCTTCAAGCGTATCATGCGGTTCTGGAATATCAATGTCAATACCTGCATCTTTTAATGAAACGATCTCGATCCGATAGCTATCGGATACCTTTCCACAGAATGCTTTCAACTCTTCGATCTTATGTTGATTATTACTGGCAAAAATTAATCTCATAGGTTAAATATCTTTTTAAGACAAACCCACAATTTTCCTTTCAATGATTTATCGGGTTCAATAGTTTCTAATGAAGGCGATGAAACAAACACCGCGTCTTTATATCCTTGTACCTGGAATTGAGGAAATATCATTGGCAAACCAAACTCGCCTGGTTCTACATCAAATAATAAAACAACTTTAGGGTTAAAGAAATTTAGAATTTCATTGAACTCAGATGAATTATGATCTTTAAAATTGAATATGGCTACATCTGCAAGATTCAGATTACATGCAGCCAACAATTTTGTGAGAAAGGATAATTGTTTGTCGGGGATATGAACTGCATCTGCATTGCGAACTACAACGAGAGTTTTCTTTTTATTTTCTCCAAGATATTTCAACCCGGTAGTGGCCTGTTCAGGTTCGATCTTTGTCTGCGATAAGACTTGCGGCTCCGCATTGACTTCTACCAATGAATTTTTAAAAAGAAAGGCAATGTCGGTTGGTTCAAACTTTATGGAATTCAGGCTCATGAAAAGTCTACAAATAGGTGTTAGTTTTTTTTGTTTCTTTGTGCTTCAAATGTAAACATTTATGATTGCAAGTATGGATATAAACATTACCAAAGCAGGAAGAAGTAAGTTACAGGATATAAATCTTGATAATATTCCATTTGGTCATTTCTTCACTGACCACATGCTTGAAGCGGATTTTGAAGGAGGTGAATGGAAAAACATAGAGATAAAACCTTATCAACCATTTTTATTAAGTCCATCGGCAGCAGTGTTTCATTATGGACAAGCGATCTTCGAAGGAATAAAGGCGTATAAGAATCAAAGTGGCGAAGGATTTATTTTCAGGCCTTATGATAATTTCAAACGATTTAATATCTCAGCTGAAAGAATGCAGATGCCAACAGTGCCTGAAGAATTGTTTATGAATGGTATGAGGAAATTAATTGATATCGATAAAAGCTGGATCCCTCAAAAAAATGATCATTCGCTTTATATAAGGCCTGTTATGTTTTCATCCGATGAAGTTATTGGAGTAAGGCCATCTGAAAACTACAAGTTTTTTATTATTCTTAGTCCAACTGGTCCTTATTATGCGGCTCCTATGCGTATCTATGTAGAAGAAAAATATGTAAGAGCAGTGGAAGGGGGAGTAGGTTATGCAAAGACTTCTGGCAACTATGCAGCAGCTATGTATCCAACTGCTCAGGCTAAAAAACAAGGATATGACCAGGTATTATGGATGGATGCAATAGAACATAAATATGTTCAGGAATGTGGAACCATGAATGTCTTTTTTGTGATTGGTGACAAAGCACTGACTCCAGACTTGAAAAGCGGAACGATACTGGACGGTGTGACAAGAGCAAGTGTAATTACTCTGCTAAAAGAAATGGGCTTTAAAGTAGAAGAAAGGCCGATAAGCATCCATGAGATCATTGATGCTTATAAATCAGGTGTACAAGTTGAGGCATTTGGAGCAGGTACTGCTGCCACAATTTCTCCTATCAAAGAGCTCAAATACAAAGATTTTGTAATGAATTTTGATGTGGAAAAATGGAAAGCTGCTCCAGCGATCAAATCTACAATGTCTGAAATCAGGGAAGGACTTAGGGAGGATAAGTATAATTGGATGTGGAAGATTTGATCCTCAACAACAAATAAAAAAATACAGATACCGATTGCTGAAAAAGTGGTTGGGATTTATCATTTTCTCGATGGCCTTAAAAACTTTAGAATTTGATATTTGTTTTTTGGTTTTTACCCTATTGGCCATTACCTTTGCCCCCCTTCGGGAAATAAACCCCGGAGCAATTAAAAGGTTCCAGAATGCCTACAATTCAACAGTTAGTTCGTAAAGGAAGAGAAATCATCAAAGCCAAAAGTAAATCTAGGGCTTTGGATAGCTGCCCACAACGTCGCGGCGTATGTACAAGGGTTTACACAACTACTCCTAAAAAGCCAAACTCGGCCCTTAGAAAAGTTGCCAAAGTTCGTTTGACAAACAAAGTTGAGGTTATCGCTTACATTCCAGGTGAAGGACATAATCTTCAGGAGCACTCTATAGTGTTGATCCGTGGAGGTCGTGTTAAAGATTTACCCGGTGTTCGTTACCATATCGTTCGTGGTTCATTGGATACAGCCGGTGTAAAAGACCGCAAAAAGAGCCGTTCTAAATACGGTACGAAAAGAGAAAAAGTAAAAAAATAATTAGTATAAAAAGAATATTACGTCATGCGTAAAGCCCAAGCAAAAAAATTACCCTTAGCTCCAGATCCAAAATTCAATGATAAGTTGGTTACTCGTTTTGTAAACAATATCATGTGGAGCGGAAAGAAAAGTACTTCATTCAATACTTTTTATGATGCCCTTGCTAAAGTAGCGAAGCAAACAGGTGAAGAAGGTTATGATGTGTGGAAAAAAGCGTTGGCAAACATTACACCATCTGTTGAGGTTCGTAGCCGTCGTATTGGTGGCGCTACTTTCCAGATCCCATCTGAAGTTCGTGCTGACAGAAAGATCTCATTAAGTATGAAATGGTTGATCCGCTATAGCCGTGAAAGAAACGGTCGTAGCATGTCTGATAAACTTGCAGCTGAGATCGTATCAGCAGCAAAAGGCGAAGGGTCAGCTTTTAAAAAGAAAGAGGATACACACCGTATGGCAGAAGCTAACAAGGCATTTG
>Ga0193738_1000127_pt1 | contig 48478 bp, 46 predicted proteins | sample L2a1metaG_FD_144927 | JGI IMG/M metagenome (GOLD analysis project Ga0193738, IMG submission 144927) | Soil microbial communities from a riparian zone of the East river system, Colorado, United States - L2a1 | ecosystem: Environmental > Terrestrial > Soil > Riparian zone | place: USA: East River... | reverse complement strand
GAGTCCACTGCAATTCATTACCCGAAAAACCGGCCAATGCTGTCATAGAAAAACAGACGAACGATCCCTCACCTCCGAATTGGTAATTCATCATATCAATATAAATAGAGACTATTGCCGAAGTTGCTGATCTGTCATCTGCAAATACTTTTTCTGTGGTAAGAATGCCTGGCGGATTTTCAACAGTTACAAACTTCTTGCAGGATGGTAAGATGGTTGTCAGCATCACCACCAGGAGAAAGTACCGGGTGTTTGCTTTTATATCTTGAAGTATGCCTGTATCGTATTTCACAATTATTCTTTTGTCTTTCAATTAAAAAATGACCTGTATACCTGCACTTAGCATTCTGAGCGGCAAAGTATAGTACGATAATGTTTCCGGATCCCCGTATTCATAAGGAGTGAACGTGAGCAGGTTTTGTCCCTGTAAATACACACGTAAACTTTCTGCCTTAAATTTCCCGATCAGTTTTTTGTCGAATTGATAAGAGAGTGATACATTTTTCAAACGGATGAAAGATGCGTTTACCACTCTTGCACTGGAGAAATTGGAATAAAAGCTGAATTGAGTAGCAGCTGCCCCGGTAGCAGAGAATTTCTGTATATCGGTAATATCTCCTTTATTCTGCCATCTGTCTAAAACCAATACAGTCTGATTTGAACGGCCACCCGGCACCACGAAGTTAATACTGCTCAACCCGTCTTGTTGTACAAAATGGAAGAAGATATCAAGAGACCATCCTTTGTAGGTAAAAGTATTCTGCAATCCACCATAAAGGCGCTGTCCCAAATCACGTACCTGGGTTCTGTCTGTAACAAGGTTGATCCCATTAAGCTTGTAAATACCGGTTGCAGTATCCACCCCCTGGTAGTCGAGGTATTTGCGTACGGTAACAGGGTATCCTATAACAAGCGAATTGGCAAAGCTTGAAGTTTCAAGACCAGGATATGCCTTCAATTCGCTGTGTGGTATCGAAATGTTGAATGAACTTTTCCAGGTAAAATTCTTTGTCCTGATATTAGTAGTATTGATCAGGAATTCCCAACCCCTGTTTTCAACTATTGCATTCCTGTTGGCTGTAATGCTTGGAAAGCCTGTCTGTGATGGAAGCGTGTAACCGATCAGTTGATTATCGCTCCGGCTCATATAATAAGCAGCACTTACAAATAACCTGTCCTGAAGAAATCCAAGTTCAATTGCAGATTCCCATTTTCGATTTCGTTCCCAGGCATAATCAGGATTTTGAAGATTTATTGGAAAAAAACCACTAATACCCTGGTAAGGAATGGCGGCACCTGAAGTGCTCCAACGTGCAATGTACTGGTAGTTGCCAATACGGTCGTTGCCCATAACACCTATACTTGTTCTGATCTTACCGTAGTGAAGGAAGGAAACATTTTTCATGAACTTCTCTTCAGAAAATATCCACCCGGCTCCCACGGCACCGAAATTGCCAAATTGTTTTCCCGGGCCAAAACGACTGGATCCATCGCGGCGGCCGGATATGTTTATAAGGTACTTATTGTTATACTTGTAACCGACCCTGCCAAAAAAAGCGTTGTACCGGTACTTAGCGTAGTTGCTGGTAACCGATTTTGTAGCCGCAGGACCAGGTGTTCCAAGTAATTCATCACTTGCATATCCGCTGGCACTTATTGTTGCTCCTTCTATAAGCTGTTCCTGGAAACTACCACCGACCATCACTTGAAGTCGGCCTTTTCCTAATTGTTTCGTGTATTCTGCCTGCGGTTCCACGATCCAGTTTCGTTGAGACTCGTTAAAGAATTGAGCTGAGCTTATTGGCGTTGCCCCCAAAGGGCTTTGTGAACTTACCGGGTTGGCAGTTCTCTGGTTAAGACGTACGATATTCATCCCTCCATCTACCCTTATCTCAAAATTTTTGCTGAAACGATAGCCCAAATTGATATCGCTGATGGAGTTCTCTGTAACACCTTTGTATAGCTTTTTTATATATTGAAGTGGGTTTAAAAAATTGATACCCTTATCACTCCAGACCAGGTTTCCATTCGCATCAAGCGGGTAGGGCGCATTGGGTATCGTAATTAGCAATTCGCCCATATTTGTTGTATTGATATTATTATTATCAATATTATACCCTGTACTTAGTGTAAGAAAAAATTTCTTATCAATGGAATGATGCGTCATGTTTGCCCGAACATGTATACGATCATCGAACATGTTACCATAGAAGATAGGTGTTTCGCGGTGGTAGCCTGTTGAGAGGGAAAACCGGGTTTGCTCGTTTCCGCCTGAAAAACGTAGCTGTGCATCATAACTACGGGCGGTTTCACCCATCAATATTTTTGCCCAGTCATTATGACGTGTCGTGTCCCATACCATAAGATCGGTGGCGTTAGATGCTGTGGGGACAATTCCATCATTCTTAAACCCTTCTTTTCGCATTGCTACATATTGCTGTGTATTCAGCATTTCAGGCATAATGGTAGGTCGTCCCCAGCCGGTATAAAAACTTGCATCAAAGGTTGTCTTATTTGTTTTGGGTTTCCTTGTAGTGATGAGTATTACACCATTTGACCCTCTTGAACCGTAGATAGCAGTCGCATCCGCGTCTTTCAGGATTTCAATGCTTTCAATGTCGGCAGCATTAAGGGTTACAAATGGGCTTGTACCATTAGTGGCGTTGCTAAGTCCTCCCAATGTCTGGGCTATAACACCGTTTGAAAATGATACAGTGGTCTGCGTATGGGCAAAAGGTACACCATCAATAATGTAAAGAGGCTCGGACCCGGCTCCAAGAGAGTTTCTGCCACGGATACTTATACTAACTGCCCCACCGGCCATACCGTTGACTTGTGTGATCTGCAAACCCGGTACTCTTCCTCCTAATGCAAGCATGGGATTTTCTACCGGTTGTTTCCTGATATCTTCCCCTTTTATTTTTGAAATGGATCCTGTACTAAAACGCCTCGTAGTTGTACCATACGCCATCATCTGCACATCATCCAATACACTAACTTTTGTTTTTACGTTTACTGTTAACTCTGTCCTTCCATTTAATTTTATTTCCAGTATTTCAATACCAACTGCGGAAATTATAAGACTACCCTGGAGATCCTTGACCACTATGGCAAACTCACCATTGTCATTGGTTGAAGTTGCGGCTTTGCCGGTACCCTTAGCGGTAATAGTGGCTCTCACCGGCTCACCAACCTCGTTTACTACATGGCCACGAACTATTATTGGTGGCGGCGGCAATGGAGTTTGTTCATTTATTATTGAAGGATCTTTTTTTACAATAGCAATGGTTTTGTTTTCAATGGAGTAATCTAATAGCTGGTCTTGCAGAATTTCTTTTAACGCCTGTTCAATTGCAACGTCTTTTACCTGTATGGTTACAGGTTTGGCTCCATCAAAGATGTTTACATCATAAAAGAAAACATAACCGGTTTGTTTTTTTATTTCTTTAAATACCTTTTCCAGGCTGGCATTTTTTTCAGAAATAGTTACTTTCTGACCATACCCGTGGACACTTGCTGTGAGGCAGGCTGATAAGATAATAATAGCCGTGAGCTTCATGACTCGTAGCGTTTTGATTTAGCTTTAGCAAAGATGCTGAAACAATACCGGATGTAAAAGCCAGTTTCCCCCCTGAAATCTGATCTGGCTTAACATCGCAAACGCCAAAAAAAATTGAAGTACGAGCAGAGGAAGCGTTTATAATGGTCGTATTAGCTTATAAGAAAGAATGAAAGAGAAATAGTGGTTGAATTTTACAAGGACAGGCAGTGTCAATGATCTAAAATGTTTACAATTAATTAATTATTTCAATAGCTGGACAAAATCTTCTCATGTAGTAGAGTTTTCAAATAAGCAGTAAGTTTTGGTTTAACGAGGGATGTTTCCACATCCCTTTTTTATTTAGAAGCTATAAGATCATGTAATAATGCCAGGGATAAGCTTTAACGTATTTATCTTAATGTGCGGGAACAAAAAAATAAAGAATGAGCAGAGCCTTGGAACCCTATTGATCGTATTAGCTACATGATCACAATGTTGGAATCTGTTTCATTTGATATTTATCAAAATCATTTACACAACACTGATCGTAGAATAAATAGTTCGAATTTGCGGTACTGAAGTAATCGAAACCATTAACCATTAAACCTTTTTTATGTCGCATTCAATTTGTCCTCCGATTTATCAAAATAAATTCATGGTCACAATTAGCAAGTTGGTCATCTAAAATTTGGACTTGGTTTAATAGCCGAATATTCCCCCGATTAGCAATGTATCTTAGGGTCCAGAAAGAAAACAACTTCTGGTTAATACTTAAAATCAATTAAAATTTTTCTTACATAAGCAGTTTTTTTCTCATGCAGGTTAGTTTTGGTTTTATACCTTCTGTTTCCACAGGAGGTATATTTTTTTATAAGAAGTATATTTTGTTCGCGACTGCTATTATGTTGAAATGCTTTCCTGTTCGATCTCTCAATATAAAATTCATAGTCACTATTAGCAAGTTGGTCATCTAAAATTTACACTTTGTTTAATTGTTAAAATTTTCCTCGGGATGCGAATTATTTTAACATTCTGGAAGCAAAAAGGGTTTAATAATTATTTGATACACGAAGCCAGTTAAATTTTTTCTGATTAGAAGTTTTCTTAAGTAGAGTAGCGTTTACTTCCTGTTTCTACAGGATGTAATATTTTTCACGCAGGTTTGTTTTCGTTCGCCTCCTGTTTCCACAGGAGGTTATTTTTTTTTATGTACTTGAGTTAAGGTTTTTCTAACTTTGTGAAATGCTTCCTGATTATCCTCACAAATTATTTACTGATAAGCGCAATCACTTCGAATTGCTGATGGAGACGCTTGCTATGACCCTCAATCCCGTAAAGGGGTATTAAGTTACACTCTGAATTGCTGAATAGAATAAAGAAAGTACAAGAGTGCGACTTTGCCACTGGCAAAGTCGAAGGCAACAGAAGATGAGCAGAATTACAATTGATGACTACAAAAAAATAATTATGTCTACTAAAATAGCTTCAGATAAAAAGCAAAATATTCAAACCGATTTTCTTCCATTGCAGGGAACTGACTATGTTGAATTCTATGTTGGCAATGCAAAACAAGCGGCTCATTATTATATGAGTGCTTTTGGTTTCCAGGCATTGGCTTATTCAGGGCCTGAAACCGGAATGAAAGACCGGGCCAGTTATGCCATTCGACAAAATAAATTGACACTCGTACTTACTACACCGATCAGGGCTAGTAATGAAATTGCTGATCATATTTATAAACATGGTGATGGGGTGAAGGCAATAGCATTACGTGTGGATGATGCAACAGGTGCATGGGAAGAAACAACAAAGCGTGGCGCTAATTCTTATATGCAGCCACAAAAATTTACTGATCCAGATGGAGAAGTGGTGATCAGTGGCATTCATACATATGGCGACACTGTCCATTTGTTTATTGAAAGAAAAAATTATAATGGTCAGTTCATGCCGGGTTATCGTGAATGGAACAATCCTTACTATCAACCGACAGATACAGGGCTACAATATGTTGACCATTGTGTAGGTAATGTTGGCTGGAACCAAATGGATCCGTGGGTGAAATTTTACCAGGATGTAATGGGCTTCAGAAATATTCTGTCGTTTGATGATAATGATATTTCTACAGAATATTCGGCGCTGATGAGTAAAGTGATGAGTAATGGAAACGGGTTTGTGAAATTTCCCATCAATGAACCGGCGGAAGGAAAAAAGAAAAGCCAGGTAGAAGAGTATCTTGAATTCTATAATGGTGAAGGGGTACAGCATGTGGCAATGGCGACCAATGATATTGTTCAAACAGTTACCGAATTAAGAAACCGCGGTGTGGAATTTCTAAGAGTACCAAATTCATATTACGATGACCTGCTTGAAAGGGTGGGGCATATTGATGAAGACCTTGAACCCTTGAAAGAGTTAGGTATCCTTGTTGACCGTGATGATGAGGGGTATTTGCTCCAGTTATTCACAAAACCGGTTGAGGACAGGCCCACTTTATTTTTTGAGATCATTCAACGTAAGGGAGCTAAGAGCTTTGGGAAAGGAAATTTCAAAGCCTTGTTTGAAGCGATAGAAAGGGAGCAGGGGGAGCGGGGCAATTTGTAATTGGCTACGCAGTATAATTTCCTGTGAAAAGCAGCGGTATTGCTTGCCTGTCTTTGCTTTTTATGCTTATTTTTACAATTGTTTATAAAAAGGCTGTAATAATGCTTTTATTGGGAGCGTTTACTAATTTAATTAAACCGTCGATGAAAAACCTCTTCTTCTGTATCTTGACATGCTTTATTGCCATTTCGGTATCTGCGCAGAATGGCTCAGGCGGAAACTCCGTTTCTGCCGTTTCCTCCTTCATTGACTTTCAAAAAACATTGCAGCGTCCTTCTAATGCGCTTAGTAAAAACGAGGTCGTTTTGAAAAAGCAATTTGAGGATAAGAAATTGATATGGCCTGCCAAATATGTTTATATCCGTTCTTTTAAATATGATAGTCAATTGGAGATATGGGTAAAAAATGACAGGAAAGACCCATACAAACTTTTCAAGACGTATAAAGTTTGTGCATTAGCGGGTACGCTTGGTCCAAAAAGAATGGGTGGTGATTACCAGGTGCCCGAAGGGTTTTATCATATCAATGAATTTAATGCAAAAAGCAATTATCATTTATCGCTAGGAATTAATTATCCTAATATATCGGACAGAATATTAAGTGATGCGATAAATCCCGGTGGTGATATTTACATTCATGGCAGTTGTGTTACTGTTGGTTGTATCCCATTGACCGATCCAATGATCGAAGAAGTTTATATTATTACTGCACATGCAAAAAACCAGGGACAGGATTTTATCCCAGTTCATATTTTCCCAATTCGTTATAATGTAAAAAGAAGTATAGATTATCTTGGCAAGCTTACAAAAGATGACGAGCAGTTAAAAGTTTTTTCCTCACATCTTGAAGACGCTTTTAATTATTTTGAAAAACATAAGCAAGTTCCTGTTGTAGCAGTATCAGAAAAAGGAGAGTACTATGTAAATGATGCGCCGGATAAAAAAACTATGTATGCATCTGCTGCCGAAACCAAGCCAATACCAAAAAGAAAAGCTGTTCAACATAGGACAAGAGAAATTACCGGGCTTGTAGAAGCTGTTACTCAATGGCCGAAGTATCCGGGCGGCGGTGATGACCTGTTAAAATATTTGGACAAGTTGGGTAAAGAAATGAGAGAGTATTTGCCAAAAGCAACACGAAAAGCATTTGTCCAATTAGAGTTTATAGTTGATAAAGACGGAGTGCCTGTAAATTTTAAAGTGACAAGAGGCGGAGTAAATGAGGACTTTAATGATGAGTTGATCTCAAGGATAGAGACAACAATGGCGACCTGGGAACCTGCTATGCTAAAAGATAAACCGGTACCTAAAAAAATGGTACAGACCGTTACGATCGAGATACCTGAACCAATAGAGATGTAATTAAATTGAAAGCATATTTTATAAGTGGACTGGGAGCTGATAAAAAGGCTTTTCGAAAAATAAAACTCCCTGACGGATATGAACCTGTTTATCTCGATTGGATACCTCCGCAAAAAAATGAATCACTTTCCAATTATGCACGGCGATTTTCTTCCCTGATTAAAAATGATGATGCTTTTATTTTGATCGGTCTTTCATTTGGTGGCATGCTAGCTTCTGAAATTGCAAGACTGCGCAGGCCAATGAAGACGATCATCATTTCAAGTCTTGCTTCATCAAATGAATTGCCCTGGTATTTTAAGCAAGCAGGAAAACTAGGTCTGCATAAAGCTGTACCAATGACATTTCTAAAAGCGGGAACGGTGATTAAAAATATTATGGGTGTAGCATCAAAGGAAGATAAGGCGATCATTTATAATTATGCAAAGACTGCCGATCCTGGTATGGTTCGTTGGTCGCTTCATGCAATTGTGAACTGGGATCAGCCTGATCGTTTACCTGGTATTGTTCATCTGCATGGATCAAGTGATAGAATGCTGCCACTAAGGTATACTCATCCTGATTTTGTAATTAAAGGCGGTGGTCACCTGATGATCTTTAATAAAGCTGATGAAGTGAATAAGATATTGAAGGATGTACTTTCGATGAACTAAAATGGTCCAATATCTTATTCACTTTATTTGTCAGAGTTAAACTTACTTTTCAATTGAAGTTAAGAGATAGAAGCCTGCACGATTTGCTCAATATTTAATTTTCGCATTGCCATAAAAGCCTGTGCTGCCTTACCTGCTTTAGCAGGATCACTCATGATCTTACTTAGTATGGTTGGAATGATCTGCCATGACACGCCAAACTTATCTTTCAGCCAACCACACATACTTTCTTCGCCGTTTTGAGTAAGCTTTCCCCAGTAGTGATCTATTTCTTGCTGTGTTTCGCAATGTATGGTCAATGATACACCTTCTGTAAAAGTAAAATTGTGCTGCGCTGCACTTTCCATTAGCATCAATTTTTCACCATTCAAATTGATCTGTGCATGTTTTACTTTTCCTTCCTGATCTGGCAACTCATTTGCGCCATAACGAAGTATGCCATCAATCTCAGTATTCTTAAAAATCGAAGAATAAAAGGTTATTGCTTCATCTACCCGTCCATATTGTTTGCCGGCAAATAACATGCAGGGTGTTATCTTTTGACCAACATCACTTATTTTACCGAGGGCCAATTGCCAGGAGATACCAAACTTATCACCGATCCATCCATATTTTTCGCCCCACGGATATTTATCCAGGGCCATCATCACGGTGCCTTCTTTACTAAATGCATTCCAGATGCGATCAAGCTCTTCAACGCTTTCACAGATATAATAAAACGAAATGGCAGGAGTTGGTTTGTACATTGGTCCTCCATCTAACAGTGTAAAGTTTTGCCCGGAGACATTGATCGCTGTGACAATAGGTGATTGTGCAGTGATCTTTGCATTCTCAAAAACCGAGCAATACAATGTTGCGGCTTCTTTTGCCTGGCCGTTAAACCAAAGGCAGGGAGTTATTTTTTCTTTCATGTTAAATAATTTAATACAAACCTATAAACGAATGAAACCGGGAAATAGAATAAAAACGACACTATTCATTTTTATCTTTTAGTCCTGACTTAAGGTAATCATTTGGGGTGATCTGTGTAAACTCTTTGAATGACCGGATAAAATGACTTTGATCGGCAAAACCATTGTCATAAGCAATATCTGTCAGCTTGTTGAAATCTTTGCTTCTTAATTGATAAAACGAAAGCTGAAACTGGCAGATCCGCCTGTATTGGTTTGGAGAGACACCAACATATTTCTTAAACATCCTTTGGAAAGTTCTTTCATTGAGATCCAGCTTGCTCAACATTTCTGATAAAATTTCTGTGCCGGGATCAAGCATGATCTGGTCGGTGGTGTGTTTAATGATCTCGCATTCTTTTTTATTTTGCTGCAATTGTTGAATTAATAAATTATCAAGCACTTCAATTTTCCGTGATGTTAATGATGCATAGATCAATTGTGTGTTAAGTGCATTTGTTTTATGAGCATGCCAGTTACTAAGATGGATAGGAGAGCCAATTAATTTAGCCGCATTTATATTGAACATGCTTGTCAATGCAAAAGGCTTAAAGAAATAGATGATGATAGTTTCATTTGTGTTTACCACACAATGATCTTCTGGTATTGATTTTCCAAACAATGCTAATTGAATGATGTTCTCATTACCGCTTTTATCTTTTTCTGTTTTGCAAAAGAGAGCAGACATGCCATTAGTGAATATCGGAAGCTCGTTTGTATCAGATTCGGAAAAACCTTCCAGTATCAAAATGGTTCTCACATAGTCTGCAATTAGCTTTTGTGGTTGTTGATACCAGTGTTTCATTTTAGCAATAATGTAAAAGATCGATCAAAACTTTTGATTATACTGTGCCGGTTGTCCGGGCTTGGGTATAGTTTTTAAAATAAATTCCCGGAGATCATTAGTGCTGGTCTCAAGGTCAGGTTTGCGCAGGTACATCATGTGTCCGCTTCGATAACCTTTAAAACTTATTCGTTGTTTCATTTTACCCGCAGGATCCAATTGCCACATATTGTACTTGGCATTAAAATAGTCACAGGCGCCATCATAATATCCGCTTTGAACCATCACATGCATAAATGGATTTTCAGCCATAGCAAGACGAAGATTTTCTCCTGTACGGTCATTACTGCGATCCCATGGTGACACAGGTCCGAACATATAATACTTGAGATCAGTTTTATAATTCAAATGATCACGGAGATAATGATTCATAGCTGGGGAGAAGGCATGGTTCCATGCGATCAGTTCAGAATTGTATTCAACAGTATCACCTGCATCCTGTTTATCAATACCGAGATAACGACTGTCTAATCTTCCAACGCTATAGCCTTTATCACGCAACAGTTCTTTCCAAAAAAATTGAGCAGGTATAAACAGGTTACGTTGGATGACCACTTTTTCTTTCAACCCGGAATAGCGACTCACTTTAGCCGCAATGGCTTTACGTTTGTCTTCATCCAATGATCCGCCACGGGTTATAGCTGGTATCAGTTCATTGATCGTAAACTCTTCCACTTCAGGCAATATATCAGTAAGATCTTTGCTTTGCAGATCTGCCGGAAGCATTTTATGATACCATGCAGTAGCAGCATAATATGGTAATCGGGAAGCCATATCGACAGGGCCAGTTCTTTCAATGCCTAAGATCGTTGGTGATACCAATATGACACCATTTAAAAACATCCATTGGCGGTTTTGCAATTCTAAAGCAAGACCTGATACACGATTGGTACCATAACTTTCTCCAATTAAATATTTCGGAGATGTCCAGCGGCTATACCTGGATACAAAAGTGCTTAGCCATTCAGCCAGGTATTTGATATCAGCGTTCACTCCAAAAAACTTTGAAGGTGGTGCATTGCCGGTAATTCGTGAGTAACCAGTGTTCACCGGATCAACATATACGATGTCAGCCATATCTACGAGGCTAAATGGATTTTCTTTTACTCCATAAGGTTGTACTGGATAACCTTCATCGTCTATATTCACCAGTCGCGGTCCTGTATAGCCCATCTCCATCCATACCGATGATGTGCCCGGGCCACCATTAAATGAAATGATCAGTGGTCTTGAACTGCGGTCTTTTACATCTGAACGTTCATAATAAGTAAAGAAAACACCAGCGATTATTTTACCTGAATCACCAAATACAGGCAAAGTGCCTGCGATCGCCTTATACGGGATCTTATTTCCTTTCACCGATACAGTGTGTTCGGTAGTTACAACCTGGTCGGGATTTAATACTTGCCCGGTTTGAGCAATTGAAAAAAACGAGACAAATAAGACAAACAAAGACAGAGTAGATAATTTTCTCATTGCAGTTTGATTTCGATTATGAAGGTAAGAAATGAGAAGCAGATGTATGAATAGCGATAGTTTAAGTTTTGGTTTCTTTAAACACATAAACACCAACAACAGTATTATGTGAATTTAAATATTCTTTTTTCATTTTAATCGATTACATTAACTTTAACAACCATTAATTATTAAACCTAAAAAAAGTTTTATGAAAAAACTAATTGTACTCACAGCTTTTGCTCTTTGTAGTTGCAGTATCTTTTCCCAGGAACTCGGTGTTCGCGTTGGTGATGTTCTGGGAAATAATATAGCAGTAGATGCGATGTTAAGATCGGGAAAATTTAACCGTCTTCATGTGGATGTCTCTTTTGGAGACGATAACGGTAACGAAAACAGCGCTAACGGCGGTGTTGGTGTTGAGCTCTTATGGGATTTTTTATATCGGCCTTTGAAGGGAGAAGCCTTTTACTGGTATATAGGCGCAGGCCCCTCACTGTTATTTGCTGATAACTTCTGGTTAGGTATTAGTGGTGAAGCCGGACTTGAATACCGTTTTAAATCTGCACCTATTGCTCTTGGTGCAGACTGGCGACCCACATTCTGGATAATTGATGAAACTGATTTCAAGGGAGGTGGATTCGGATTTAACGCCAGGTTTATTTTTGGGCATAAGAAAAAATAAAGTTTGAAATATACTACTTAACAAAAACGGCCATTATTAAATGGTCGTTTTTGTTTTATATCTATAGCATGGATGATCTAAATTGATAAAGGTTGAGTTTCTTTCCTAAAGATCTCAATGCACATGTTAGATAGCACATAAAAACAATTATGTGCTTGATCGCTGATTGATCTTTCTGCAACAAAAGTCAAGACGTTTTGTCGTTGCGTCAATGGTCGGTTTGTTTTATTTGTCCATTCATTAGCTGAGGGTACATAAATAATAACAACACAATTGCCGCCTCCATATTCAAAGAAAAACTTTAATTCGCCAACTTCATCTTTGTAGATAACATAGCCACCACGTCCTTCGTTTATATATTTTAATTTTTGTTCCATTACTTTTTACACTGTTGGAGTATTTGGTATGTCTCACAGGCATTGTGAGAAGCATACCTGCAATAGAAGCTACCAGGGAAGCGGGTTGTTGAGTGGTAATAGAAAACCGCAATTTGTGTACTGTGTTATCTCATTGAAACTACAAATGTAACAGGCTGTATGCGATAAGCTTTTACTTTTCGCCCATATTGAACAGCAGGTATCCATTTTGGACCTTTAGTAATGACACGAATGACTTCTTCTTCCATCCCAAAGCCGTAAGTAGTTTCAGCAGAAATATCTGATATGCTTCCATCTTTTTGAACTATAAATTTTATCCGGACAGTATAAGTGCCCGGTCGTGCTTTTCTTTTTATAGGAACATCCGGATTTAGATTTCTTTCCAGGAAAGCTCTCCAACCTTTTTCTCCGCCCGGGAACTCTGCTTCTTTTTCTTCTCTTGTGAATACTGAATCTGTTACTGTACCGTTTTCAGTAAAGGTATTTACAACACCTTTCTGTCCGTGGAAAAAAACTTCACTGCTTTTAGCCCCTTCTTTAGTATAAGAGGCACTACTGTAAGTATCCAACAAGTTGTCTTTTGTTGTATAATAACTGAGAGATCCATTCTTGTAATAGGAAAAAGTTGTTGATAGGGTAGGTTGATCCTGTAAGTAAACAGTTGAATCTACTTTTCTTTGAAGGCTATCCCACTTCTCCCAAAGACCTTCCTTGCTTCCCTTTGTGTAATTGCCTTCTTCCTCTCTGTTGCCATTAAGGTGAAAGCTGGTAAACAAACCATTAAATTCTGAAAGAGTAGAGTCAGTACAATAAGCAGTTAAAAATAATTTATCCCTGTTCATAGAATAGCAGTTTAGCCTGAACGCTCCATTTTCATATGATCCTTCACCCAAAACCACGGCTTTTGATTTTTCAACAGAAGTTAAAGTGGCATCCAGATAATAAACATATCGCTTATTTGATTGGCTTTTAGCGATAGAGAAAATAGATACACAGAAGACGAAGACAAGTAAAATTTTTTTTTTCATATTGAAGCTAAAATGTAGAGTCAAATCAATGAGCTAAAGATATTTCCAATTTTCAGGTTTGAAGTTCAAGATAGAAATTTTTTTGTTGTCGGGCATTTTTTTGCAAAATCTGCAATAAGATTTTACTGCAACAAAGCCTGCACAGTCTCATTTGTTCGCTGCTGAAGCAGCATTTTTCTTCCCGCCGTCAGCTTATCATAAATTTCTCTTGTGTAATGACGGATCGTGAGCAAACTCAATCCTTTGGTTACATTAATATCAAAAAATTCCGAAGCCTCCAACGCAAGCTTTTCAATTTTGTCTTTTCTATCATCCAATACGCAGATCATACTTATCGCGGCATTTTGTGTAAGATTAGGTTTTATTTTTAGTTTTTCAAATAGATGAAAGAGATCGGCAATTGGCTTTTCTTCAATAAACGAAAAATCTTTTGAACTCAGTTCGATCATTGCCTGGTTCTCTTTTATAACGATTATTGGAGGCAAATTTTTTAATGACTTGTTATGGATGATCGTACCGCTTAATGAAGGATCTAAAAAGCATTTTACATAAAGAGGAATATTTTTGTTTTGGAGTGGCTTTATTGTTTTTGGATGGATGACCTGTGCGCCGTAATAAGCCATCTCAATTACTTCGTTATAATTCAGTTCGTGAATTTCTGTTGCATCTGGAAATTGTTTTGGGTCGGCACTCATTACACTTGGTACATCTTTCCAGATCGTTTGATTTTTTGCGTTTAACAAATTTGCGAAAACAGCGGCGCTATAATCACTGCCTTCTCTTCCAAGTGTTGTGCTTTCATTTTCATCAGTTGAACCAATGAATCCTTGTGTAAGAACAATATTCGTTTTATTAAATAAATGAACGATTGAATTTTGAACCTGTGAATTTGTAAACTCCCAATCGATCACCGCATCACGGAAGTTATCATCTGTCCTGAAAATATCTCTTACATCAATCCATTGATTCTTTATTCCAACTTCATTTAAATAGTGACTCACGATTGTAGTTGATAGTAGTTCGCCAATACATACAACCTGGTCGTAATAATAATCATAGTCTCTGACTGGTTTATCATGCAGCAGCCACTCCACTTCTGTAAAAAAATTATTCAATTGTTCTTCGCAGGCTACTGCATTTGCAACAAGCAAATATTTAGCGGTATTAAGATGTTGTTGTTTTACTTGTTGAAATAATTGCAAGGCCTCATCTTTTTTACCTGCATAAAATGCTTCTGTTACTTTTTCGAGAGCATTGGTGGTTTTACCCATTGCTGAAATGACAACTAATATTTTTTCACTTGAATATTGTTTGAGAATGTCGCCGACATTTTTAACTCTCTCCACGCTGTTTACAGATGCGCCACCGAACTTAAATACCTGCATTTTTTATTTTAGATTTTAGATTGCGTCCCAATAATTATCGGGATCGGATTTGGCTGGTAAAGATAAACATGAAGTGTTTGTTCCTGGTTATTTGGACTTAAAATCTAAAATCCGCAATCCAAATCTAAAATCAGTTATTCCCTTACTTTTGTTAACCTTAATATTTGTTATGATCATCAACCGACAGGTACTTACGTTAGATGAGTTTACAATTCAGCAATACCGGAATTACCCGGGGGCTACTGGTGAATTGAGTAGTTTGCTTAGGGACATTGGACTTGCTGCCAAGCGAGTGAATGTAGAAGTGAATAAAGCAGGGTTGGTGGATATTCTTGGTGATGCTGGTTCTATAAATGTGCAGGGCGAAGAGGTAAAGAAACTTGATGTGTATGCGAATAACCAGTTCACAGGTGCATTGAAGCATGGAATCAGCTGCGCCGGTATTGCAAGTGAAGAGTTGGATGATATTATTGTGTTTGATGACGAGGTGAGCAATAATTCAAAATATGTGTGCATGTATGATCCGCTGGATGGTAGTGCTAATATTGATGTGAATGTTTCTATTGGGACAATCTTTGCTGTTTTTCGTCGCCTTACACCAAAAGGTTCGCCATGTAGCCATGAAGATTTTTTACAGAAAGGGAATAGTATGGTTGCCGCCGGTTATGTTATTTATGGTTCAAGCACTATGTTGGTATATGCAACGAGACGTGGTGTAAATGGTTTTACACTGGATCCTTCAATTGGTGAGTTTACATTGAGCCATCCTGATATTAAATGTCCGGACTCGGGAAAGATCTATTCAGTTAATCATGGTCATTTTTTCCGGTATGATGAAGGTGTAAGAAACTATATTCATAAATGCCAGGCGAAGACAAATGAAGATGGCGGCCCCTATACGCAACGATATATCGGTAGCATGGTTGCTGATGTTCATCGCAATCTTATAAAAGGCGGGATCTTTATGTATCCTGGAACAACTGATAAGCCAAAAGGTAAACTAAGGTTGCTTTATGAGTGTAACCCATTTGCGTTTATTGTTGAACTTGCAGGAGGTGTAGCAACAAATGGTAAGGAAAGAATATTAGATGTACAGCCAACAGAACTTCATCAGCGTTCGCCATTTTTTGTTGGCAGTAAATTGATGATGGAGGAACTGGAAGGATGTTTAGAACCATGATTAATAGGATTTTTAATGATTAGGAGGAAATAATGGATACCGTCGTTGAAATAATAGAATACAATGAAAAATATCAGCCAGACTTTAAAAGATTAAATCTTGGCTATTTGGATAAATATAATCTTACCGAAAGTCATGATATGATCATCCTGGATAACCCTGGAGAGATCGTTATTGGAAGAGGTGGCTTTCTCTGGCTGGCAAAGGCAGGAGAAGAAATAGTCGGAACGGTAGGGGTCTTGCCTGAAGGTCATGGTATTTTTGAATTAATAAAAATGTGTGTTGCTGAAAATTGGCAGGGAAGGGGCATCAGTAAATTATTAATGGAGACTTGCTTGCAAAAGGTAAAGGAACTTGGAGGGAAGAAGCTAATTCTTTTTTCTAATCATCAATTACAAACAGCTTTGAAGCTTTATACAAAATATGGATTCAAAAATGTTGAAGTAACAGATTCCCCATTTGAAACAGCCGATGTAAAAATGGAACTTGAATTTTAATTTTTGAAAATGAAAGAAAAGATCATAAAGGTAAAAGAGCTTGTAAAGAATTACGGAAGCTTTGAAGCTGTGAAAGGGATCAGTTTTGATGTGCAGGAAGGAGAAATATTCGGCTTACTGGGTCCTAATGGCGCGGGCAAATCAACAACACTGGAAATAATTGAAACGCTTAGAGAGAAAACAAGAGGAGAAGTTTGGGTAAATGGATTTAACCTTGATAAGGATCCTGATGAAATAAAAAAGATCATTGGGGTACAATTGCAAACCAGCGGTTATTATCCCAATCTTAAATTAGTTGAATTGATCACCTTGTTCAATGGTCTTTATAATCGTGATGTAGATCCAATGAGTTTATTAGAGACGGTGAACTTAAAAGATAAAGCCAATGCGAAAGTGAAAGAATTGAGCGGTGGGCAAAAGCAACGTTTTTCTGTTGCAACAACGCTTATCAATGATCCTAAAATTGTTTTCCTGGATGAGCCAACAACCGGTCTTGATCCTCAGGCAAGAAGAAATCTTTGGGACCTGGTAAGAAGTATTCGTGATAAAGGGACAACCGTTATCATTACCACTCATTATATGGATGAAGCCGAGGTGCTTTGTGATCGTGTTGCTATTATTGACGCAGGCAAGATAATTGCAATGGATTCACCAGACGGGTTAATTGATAGTCTTGTATCGTCTGGTTTTGAAAGACCAAAAGAAGTAAAGAAAGCAAATATGGAAGATGTGTTTATTAATTTGACGGGGCGTTCGTTGAGAGAGGAATGAGACCTCTGTCCCCTAAAGGGGAACTTAGGTTGAATAGTTTGATATTATTTTAGAAGATTCTAATAATCATAATTTATGGCAACTGTAGAAAAGAATTTGAGTTATCCAATCGGTCAGTATGAACCTAAACCATTTTCAATTGATCAAAAAGTGGAATGGATGGCAGATATAAAATTTTTACCGTTGCAATTGGAGAATGCGGTCTTAAATCTTGATGAATCACAACTCCATGTTCCTTATCGCGAAGGCGGATGGACGATACAGCAGGTAGTGCATCATGTAGCAGATAGCCACATGAATGCGTATATCCGTTTTAAACTTGGATTAACGGAAGATAATCCAGCAATCAAACCTTATAATGAAAAACTTTGGGCTGAATTCAGCGATGTGCAAAAATTGCCGATCAATATTTCACTCACTTTATTACATGCACTCCATCTTCGCTGGTATGAAACCTTAAAATATGTAACAGATGAACAGTGGAATAACAGAACAGTTTTTCATCCTGAACATAAAAAAACAATGCGCCTTTGGTATTTACTTGGCATGTATGCATGGCATGGTAAGCATCATGTGGCACATATAAATTCATTAAGAGAAAGGATGGGTTGGAAATAATTATTTTATGCGTGATTTAAAATGGAAAATTATTTCTTCAGAATATCTCTTTAACGATCTTTGGTTTAAAGTCCGCAAAGACGTATGTGAGGCATCATCTGGCAAGATCATCGATCCTTATTATGTTTATGAATTTCCTGAGTGGGCTACTGCATTTGCTTTAACAGAAGATAATAAAGTGATAATGGTTCGCCAGTATCGTCACCCGGTAGGCGAAGTTATAATTGAGTTACCAGGAGGATGTGTAGATGATACTGATAAAGATCTTCAAACTGCGATCGCAAGAGAATTGTTGGAGGAGACCGGTTATAGTTTTTCTTCTTATGAATCTCTTGGAAAAATTTCAGCCAATCCTTCTACCAATACAAACTGGATGCACATGTTCCTTGCAAAAGGAGGGAGGAAAGTGACCGAACAGAATTTAGATCACAATGAAGAAATAATTGTTGAATTGTATTCCATTGATGAACTAAAAAAGATGATTCGTGAAAATAAGATCATCCAGGCAATGCATGTTACCTGCATATTGTATGCGCTGGAAAAACTAGGGGAGTTGAAGTATTAAAATTTATTCAGGAAAAAAGCAATGGAACGATGCTCCTTTTCCGGGTTCAGTTTCTGCAATAATATGCCCGCCATGCATCTCCATTATCTTTTTGCAAATTGAGAGCCCCATACCTGAGCCTTTGTGTTTAACCTCATCAGGCAATTGGGTAAAAAGTTCGAATATCATATCGGTATTTTCAAAACCAATACCATTGTCAGTAACTGTAATGATCGTGTAAGGTGTTCCTGTTAAAGAAATGGGTACATCTTCTAATTCATTGATCTTTGTATGTTTTATTTTAACAACAGGATCTTCTCCGGCCTTTCTGAATTTGATAGAATTATCAATAAGATTGGTAAGTAACCTTGAAAAAAGAATTGGATCAGCCGATAATACTGGCAATTCTTCGATCTCGATCTTTGCGTTTGCTTCTTCTATCTTTACTTTGGTCTGTCTTATAATATCCTGTAAAATGATCTTTGGAGAGATCGATTCTTTTTTGATCCGGGCATCATACAATTCAAGATAATTATGGATGTCGTTTGTCAGTAACTTCATTTTTTGAACCGCTGATTGTGCTCTTCTTATATTGGCCCGGCCTGAATCGGATAAATGCCGTGCATCGCTTGTTATTATCGTTTCCAGGTTGATATAAACATGACGCAGTGCTTCACTGTAATTGTTGGCGGTGATGCTATTAAAACTCCTTAATTCTGAATTTAAAGAATTTAATTCCTGGTTCATGAAGACCAAAGATTCATTCAGCTCCATTATTTTTTTCTCTGACTCCAACGAAGCAGTAATATCCATATTGACACCCAGCATTTTTTCTGGCTCCCCTTTATTATTTTTCAGGAGAGTTGCTTTTATCTTAAAAGCTTTTATTTCTCCATCAATTTTTAAATACATTGTTTCTTCAAAGGGCTGAAAAGATCTTTCGATATCATTTACTATTTTTTCAGCAACACTCAGATCTTTTTCGGTTGTATGAGAAAGAAATATCTCCGGTTTGACCTGCTTACCTTTTTTCATATTAAATAAGGCATACATGCCATCGCCCCATATAAATTCTTTTGTTTTGATATTGTATTCCCAGCTTCCTATTTTGGCAAGTTCTTCGGCTTGTTTTAAAATATTATGTTGCTTCGCAATTTCTTCTTCTGCTTTTTTTTGTTCATTGATGTTTTGAACAACACCTACGATCTTAGTTACATTGCCTTTCTCATCCCGTTCAAACACTTTGCCCCTTACATGCAACCATATCCATTCATTCAGGTTGTTTATTACGCGGTATTCAATTGTTGAAATATCATCATTTGACAGGGTTGCAAAACTATCAGAATATTTTTGCAGGCCGCCAACGTCTTCCGGGTGTACAAGTTTATGACGTTCTTCGATAGTTTTTTTTGAAAGTTCATCAGCATTAAGACCGCTTATGCTATACGGTTCACGATTAAAATAGATGACTTTACGGGAAGGATATTCCTGTACACTTATCATATCAGGAATAGCATCGGCAATATTTTGGAGCAAGTCTTTGCTTTCTTTTAATTCGATAGTACGTTCATGTACTTCCTGCTGTAGACGGGAAAGATATTTTTCCTCCGCGGATTTGCGATCAGTAATATCCTGGAAGATCAACGCAACTTTATTATTGCTTTCATCACAAACTTTTGTAAGATGGAAATCAAACCATTTTTTCCAAATATCAGAGTACAAAGTTATTCGCTTGCCTTGGCCTGATTGGGCTACTTCGCTCCATATATTTAGCCGGAACTCTTCATAGTCCGGCTTCAGATCCATTATGGTCTTGCCAATAAAACTTCCACCTAAAATTTTTCTGGCAGCGGGGTTTTCTTCCAGGATCGCAATATCAACGGCTTTTTTATTTTCATCAAAGATCACCTCGGTTAAATGAAAACCTTCATCAATTGAATTGAAGATGGTAAGATATTTATCAACTGCTTTTTGTGCCAGTTCATCTTTCAGATCAAGCAATTCTTGATCGGCATTTTTTCGTTTAGTAATGATCTCACCCGTTAAAATGAACCCATCATTAAGCTTAACAATAGTCTGATGAAACCAGTCGTTGAATCCTTCATGACCATAATAAAATTCGTTAGTTTGCGATACGCCAGTTTCAGTTACTTGTATAAAATTGTCAAATACACCAGCTTCAACAACACCAGGGTTTAGTTCTATGAGGCTCTTGCCAACTCTGTCGCCCTGAAACTCTATGGTCTTGTGATTATTAAGTACCCATATGAAGTCAATTATTTTTCTATGATTATCCCGCACAGCTTTGAAAACCTGTATGAAGTTAAAAGAACCGTCCAGCGTTGATTTTAAAAGCTCCTCATTGTCTATTAATTCATTCTCTGCATCTTTATTTTTAGCGATTTTTACAGGACTATCGATTGACCTGGCAACAGATTTTTTACCAGCTACAAGTGTGTTTTTTTTCTTTTGATCCATGTCAGCAGCAAGGTTAAACGGTCAATTAAAGCTAGCAAATCCATTTGAATTAAGGAAGATGCGTTCTAATATAATAAGGCCGTTGGCTTTCCCAAATTGGATGCCGCCTTGCTATCGATGTTGATACCGGTAAAAGATATTCAATACCTGCTAAAGGAGTGGACTAAATAAGATATAAACCTTTCCAATAAAATAGTCATATTTTTTTTGGTAGTATAAATAAAGTCGTTAATTTCAATTACCTCTTGGATTTATATATCCATCTGCGTTCTACATAAGATTAATTTTTCGATGGGATTTGACTTTTTCGGAATGATTCCCATGCAATGATCGAAGTGTGATTGTTGCGAAAACTAACCTACAACCTGCAAGTTTTTTTTAAACAGATTATAATAAATAAAATTTATTATGATTAGTAGCACAGTATTGAAAACGCTAAGGGCCGTCGATCAAAGGTGATTAACCATTAAACCAGTTTTCAGTTAACCATTAAACCTTAGAGCCCTTCTAAACACGGAGCTTCAATTTATATTGAAGCTCTTGTTATTTTATACACTGTTCACTTCTCCCACAAGAAATACACTGCCGCAAACAAGTATCAGGTCATCTTTATGAGCTATTGATTTTGCTTCTCTGATCGCTTCGTTTACATCTGCTACTGTATTTCCGTTTAAATTAAATTTTCCAGCTTTTTCTTTCAGCGTTTCTGCTGGCAAAGCTCTTGGAATATCAGCCTGGGTAAAATAATAATTTGCTGTGTGAGGCAAGAGTGATAAAACTGTATCGATCTCTTTATCTTTTACCATGCCGATGATGATATGCAGATCATGATGCTTTGTCAATTCGATTTGCTGAATGATCTGTTTTATTCCATCTTCATTGTGCCCAACATCCAAAATGATAGTGGGGCTTTCATGAATAATTTCCCAGCGACCATGAAGCCCTGTAATGTTTTTTGTTTTTTGTAAACCATGTCGGATATCATCTTCATTTAATTTATATCCGCGCTCTTTTAAAACAGAACAAGCTTCAAGAACAGTTAATAGATTTTTGCTTTGATAAATTCCCGGCAGATCAAGGTGATATTTTTTATGATCTGTTTTTCCCTGCTCGGCAACTTCAACGATCAATTCATGTTTTTGCCATTCCCAACCTGCTACATTCCTTTCTTCTGCAGCTAAATGAAGCGGCGCATTTTGTTCAACAGCGATAGTGTCAAAAATAGTTTTTGTTTCTTTTAGCGTTTCGCCAATTACAACCGGAACTCCAGCCTTTATAATTCCAGCTTTTTCAAAAGCAATTTTTTCCAACGAATCACCAAGTATATTCATGTGATCCCAGCCGATATTGGTAATAACAGAAAGTTCGGGAGTTATAATATTGGTACTGTCAAATCTTCCGCCAAGACCAACTTCCACGACGGCGACATCTACTTTTTGTTCGGCAAAATAATCGAATGCCATTGCCACCGTTATTTCAAAAAAACTGGGTTCTATCTCTTCGATCAATGGTTTTATTTTCTCAGTAAAGTCAGTTATAAATTTTTCCTTGATTTCATTTCCATTCACTTTTATTCTTTCTCTGAAATCTTTTAAATGAGGTGAAGTATACAGTCCGGTTTTATAACCGGCTGTTTGCAATATTGCAGCCAACATATGGCTTACCGATCCTTTGCCATTAGTACCAGCAATATGAATGCTTTTAAATTTATGATGAGGATTCCCTAGATATTCGCAAAGTGTAATAGTATTGGTCAGATCTTTTTTAAATGCAGCAGCGCCAATGCGACTGTACATGGGCAGGCGGGAAAAAAGATATTCAATTGTTTGCAGATAGTTCATTTGATTACTCAATCGATTTTTTCAAAAATAGCTAGATAGTTTAAATAAAAATGCCATCCTGAAAAACAGGATGGCATGCACACTTAATCTTAAAGCCTACCCGCCCGTGCGGATATTAAATTCATATACAACAACCGATTCTTCACCGGATTTATTAAATCGATTTCTTCTCAACCAATCCCTGATTATATCTTTCGCCTGTCCATCACTCATAAGAGAACCTCTTACAGTTCTTACAAGCGTACCAACGCCATCAGCAGAAACTTTTATTTCAGCATCCACTTTACCAGATATATTTTCACCTGCATCTAGTTTACCAGAAGTTACTATTCTTCTGCTACCACTAACTAGTTTTGGCCCATTACCTGTTCCAAGACCAGTACCATTTCCGCCACCCGTGCCGCCGCCAGTACCGCCACCATTACCGGGGCCAGTTCCAACACCGTTGCCGTTTCCATTGCCACCAGCGACATCATATTTATCGGCAGTGCCACCACCAGTTCCTGTACCTGTAAGTGTTTTACCCGCTACAGCTTTCGGTTTAGGGGGAGCCGGAGTTTCAATTATTGGTTTAGGATTTGTTTTTACAATTGAAGCATTTTGGTTTATAACCTTAGCTTCTGGTTTAGTAGCTACAGTTTTGTTTACAGCAGGGGCTTCTGGATCTTTATCATCAGCCCGCAATTCTTTTGTTTCATCAGGTATACCGGGAGGCACAGAAGCTTTTGCAATACCTTTTTCCTGGTCAGCTTGCACTTTATTACCACCGCCACCACCACCGCCTGATCTTACTTCTGGCGGAAAATCCTCAAGCTGTATTTCCACAAAAGTTTCTTGCGGAGGCAGTTCGAGTTTTGGCAAAGGCCATTTCCAAAGAATAAAAGTTAAAAGCATGGCCAGTGCAACGCCAACTGTGATCATCATTGCCTGCTTATTCTTTTCCCTTTCAAAACTTTGTAACATAGTGGTATAATAATTCATACAAAAGTAACCGGGTGATTTTTGGGATTCAAGTTATTGTTGTTCACACCTGTTGATTAAACGATGCAAAGCCTGTGCAACTTGCACATGCGTAGTTATTTTAATTGTTAATTTTTTGTTTATCCACAATAATCGTGAATGAATCGTCATTGCGAGCCGTCATCCCTAAGGATATTTACTTGTAAATACAGTTAAGGCGAAGCAATCTGAAAATATTTATGAAGTCAGCGTTATTACTACTATGAAGCTTTGCTTGCAAGTTTATCCTGAGCTTGCCGAAGGACTCCGTTCAACGTTCTGTCCACTATTGAGCAAATACTAACCAATTTTCTTATATAGCCAGAAAGGAGTTAATCTCATTAATGTTGCAATCAACCACCATCTTTTACTTACATACACTTTTTGCTTCCTTTTTTCGATCCCATTTATTATTTGTCTTGCTGCTTTTTCTAAAGGCACTAACCAAAATCTTTTATTTCCTTTCGCCATTTTAGTATCGACAAAACCAGGCTCAATGCAAATAACTCCAATATTTTTTTTCATCTTCTTTGCCTTGATTGCCAATGCTTCAAAGTAGTTACTTTGAAAAGCCTTTGAAGCACTATAAGCAGGCGCCCAACTATTACCCCTGTTGGCAGCAATTGATGAAATGACTGCCATACTTCCATAACCCTGCTTGATAAAATAATTAAATGCCCAATTGGTGATCTCAATAAAACCATACACGTTAGTATCAACAGTAAGTTTATCTAATTCCCAATCCAATTGTTTGCTTAGGTCACCCAATCCGGAAGAATAAACAAGAATGTCGAGGCCACCTATTTTTTGAGTGAGTGCAATAATTCTTTCAATATTTTCATTTCCCGTCACATCAAAACATTCGGTTTTTATCTTACCGGGAAACATGTTTTCAATCTCATCTAGTAATTCCTTTCTTCTTCCGGTTATGCCAACAATATTTCCTGCTGCAGCATATAGCTCGGCCATCTTTCTGCCAATACCGGAAGTAGCGCCAATTATGATGATCTTTTTTATTTGATTATCCGCACTCATTTATTTTTTATCAATCTTATCGCACTGGGTAAGCCAAATACTGCACCAAGTCCTAATAATGCAAAGGTATTTTCACCCCCAAACGATCCGGTAGAATGAAATATTCGATCAATTACATAAAGACTGATAGTAGTGATCGCAAAGCCAATAGAATTATAAATCGTCAAAGCAGTACCTCTTAATTCTTCAGGCGCATATTGTGCTACTAACGTTGAAAACTGTGGTGAATCCGGAACAACTGTGAATCCCCAAACTAAAAGCAGAAAAAGAAAAAGAAAAAAAGGCATGGAATAACTAAGCGGAGAAATGAAACAACAGATACCTGAGATGAGCAAAGACCATATTGCCACTTTAGCACTACCGATCTTTTCTGAAATATATCCACCGGCCACACTACCAATGGCCCCAATGGCAATAGCAATGAAACTTAGAAAAGGTATATTAAGATGCAGATCATTTTTCTTAGCATATAATCCGATCATCAATGGAAGAAAACCCCAGAAAGAATAAACCTCCCACATGTGTCCAAAATAACCAAACGCAGACTGCCTCCATTTTTTTGAACTAAATATTTTTCCAAATGCATCCCATCTGAAACTGCCTGAACTTTTTCTATACGGGCCATCACCTACGAACAATAACATTATTATTCCTCCAAACACTGCCACTGCCGAAGTAATATATAAAACCGATCTCCAGGGTAATTCAAAATCACGGTTCTTTAATAAATGCGGGAACGCAGTTCCCAGTACCAATGCTCCTAATAAAAACCCAAGTGCTTTGCCTAATCCTTTTTCATACCAATCCGCCGCTATTTTCATTCCAACAGGATAAATACCTGCAAGAAAAAATCCAGTGAGAAAGCGAAACAGGAAAAGAGTATTTCCATCTGTTACAAACCAAACAACGGCAGCGTTGGTCAATGCGCCAAGCAATGAACTGATGAAAAATAATTTGACAGGAGAAAAACGATCTGCTAAAGAAAAGAAAGCAAACACTAATGTGCCTGCAATAAAACCAAGCATTACAGCAGCTGTAACAAGACTTACAGCATATTGACTTAATTGAAGTGATTCTTTTAATTCAGGTAACACTGCATTACCGACAAACCAAAGTGATGTGCCTGCAAATTGTGATAGCACTATAACGGGTAATACTTTCTTGTTGGTTTTAACTTCAGTCAAGCAATTGGTTTTATTTTTTAAGATTGGCGATAACCAAACCGCACACAACTAAAATAAAACTAATAATATGAATAGGAGTAATTTTTTCACCAAGAAAAAAAACTGCTTCAATGCTGCTGAATACAGGTATTAAATTTCCAAACAATGCAGTTCTTCCTGTTCCCAATGTCCCAATGGCTTTGTTCCATATATAAAAACAAATAACTGATGTGCCTAAGCCGAGATAAAGAATAGTTGAAAGATTCGCAACGTTGATCTCAATACCACCATATTTTTTTAGTTCAACTAAATAAAATGGAAAAAGAATGATAGTGCCGAGTAAGAAAACTGTAAAAAGAAAATTGACAGGATGTGTCCCTCCTGGTTTCTTTTTCACGGTTGTATTATAAATAGCAAAAGAAAGAGCCGCAGCAAGTATCCACCAATCGCCTTTGGTAAATTTTAGTGAGAGAAGATTGTAAATATTACCCTTGCTTAATAATAAAAGAATACCACATATACATACGATCATGCCTGCAATTCTTAAAGCAGGAATTTTTTCCTTCAAAAATATTCTTGCAAGAATGACTGACATAATAGGGGAGGAACAAGTGCCAATGATAGCCAGGTTGATAGCACTTGAATAATGCCCGGCAACATAGACAAACGTATTAAACATGCTTATACCCGTAACTGCTGCAAGAAGAAAAAATAAGAACCTTTGTTTAAGAACTTTTATTTCCGCAAAAAAATATTTCCATGCAAATGGAGCAATAATAATAGTGGCTGTAATCCAGCGATAAAAGGAAAGTGTAACCGGTTGAATTGTTTTAATGACACTTCTTGCTATGACAAAGTTACCTGACCAGATAAGGGTTGCAAGTACTGCGAGACCGATTCCAATAAAAACCTGGCGTTGGTGATGGGCTGTGTTATCCATTGAGTGGATTCAAAAATACTTCTTTAAGGCATAGAAGGATGCGCAAAATCCAATTCAAAGTTTCCTTTAATACGTTCTATTGAAGGATTGAAGTAGCCAAATTTCAAATCAGGAAATTCTTCGCGGATCAATTCCATTAGTTGCTTTACCCCAAGACATTCGCCAGTATCGGTAACACCAATTTTTCCAAGATACCAGTCAGGATCAATATTGAAATTGCGCCATTGTATCATCTTTAATCCTGTTTCTTTAATAAGCTTTCTTAACGCCTCATATTCAGCAACTGAATCTGTCATTCCAGGGAATACAAAGTAGTTAATAGATGTCCATCCACCATAACTATTCATCACTTTGAGGCTTTCAACGATCTCATCAAAATCATAGTTGTTGGGACGATAGTAAGGCATATAAATTTCTCTTCGTGCTGAGTTGGTGCTTACACGAATTGAATTCAATCCTGCTTCACATAAAACCTTTACAGCTTTAGGATCAGAACCGTTGGTATTGATATTAATGCTTCCTTTTTTTGTATGTTTTCTTATTTCAATGATCGAATTACGGATTGTTTCCCACATCAACAATGGCTCGCCTTCACAACCCTGGCCGAAACTTATTAATGGATAAGGAGCAGTTTCAAGGTGAGGAACTGTAAATTCAACGATCTCTTCCGCCATCGGTTTAAAATTCAAACGATCCTGAGTTGATACGATAGGCTCTTCATCTGGCTGTAATGAAATACATCCAACACAATTTGCATTACATGCTGGTGAAACTGGAACAGGGCATTCCCAACGACCCAAAGAAAAATTTCTTGCTGCAGGACAATTGTAGGTAAGGCAGCAATTTTCCATCAAATGTTTTACAAGACGATTATGCGGATATGCTTTTAATAAATGTGAAGCACCATCATTTATTTTTTCCTGGTCATAACCTGCGCATTCCTGGCGAATGTCTTGTTCAATTCTTACAGCAGGCACATAAAATTTATTATCATGCCAGCCAACAGCTGTATAGCAAAACAACGGAAGTACGGGAGCATCTTTTTCTGATTCGTATGCGGCTAGATAAAAGCCAGTATGAGCCGGCGGAATAAATGCAGCAACGGCCCAGCCTTTTTCACATAAACGCATCTCGCCGGATTTTACATCAATGCCGATGCCTCTTCTTCCGGGTAACTCATAAAGAGAGCCTCCATCAGGTAATTCTATCCATTCATCTTCGGGAATTGGTAATGCATCCCATCCGCTTCGGCCGGTAGTAAATAATGAAGGGTCTTCAAAAATATTTCCTTTGCTGTCTGAGTAAAGAATGTATGGAGAATGTTTAAAGTTCAAGACTGAATGTTGAGTGAAAAATCAATTTGCGAAGGTCGTTATTTATTCAATTGCTGACGGCAAAAATCGTTGAATTCTTTTTCATTAATTGTTGATGATATATCAGCGACCTGTTGTTGAATGATCTTGTTGTTTTTGAAATCAATGGTAAGTAATCCATCCTTTATTATCAGATTGCTTAACTCCTGCCAATCAATTTTCTTCCTGGGAAAAGAAGGATAAATTACCTGTCTTTCATTAACCCTAACTATTGGTTTTTGTAAAGCCGCAATATGAAGAATCATAAAAAGAAAATTGAGTACACCGACCACCCAATAATCCGCAAGTATCCATGCAAGCGACAACACAAAGAAAACCCCTGTTAATGGTGATCTTTCACTTTTGTATCTGGAATAAAAAGCTATGAACGCTGAAAATATTGCTATTGCTGCCATGAAAAATGGCACCCAACTTTTAAAATCTTTTAAATAAGTAATGAATAAAAGGCCTACAAGGTTTAGTACAAGCAAAAAAATACTGATCCTTTTATATGATGTTTCTTTTTCATTTTTCAGGATTAGTTCAAATTGTTTCATTGCTGAATAGAATTACAGAACGTACAAGAGTGCGACCCTTCGACAAGCTCAGGGCAGACTCCACTGAAGTTTAATATTAGTAATAACGGCAGGGCAAATCTTAACTGTTACTTGCCACCAGCAAGTTACAAAGTTTGAAAAGTATTCTTGAGCTCACATTGCTATCCCAATCATTTTCACCTACGCCGGTTTCATTAAGATCAAAGCCGATTAGCTTTTTACCACTCTTTATTAGCTTATTGAAAATGTAAAATATCTGTTCCGTTTCCATGCCGCCTTGCACCGGTGTACCGGAGTTTGGACAAAGTTTTGGATCAAGTCCATCTACATCAAAACTTATATAAACTTTTTCTGGAAGCTTACTAATGATCTCATCAGCTACTTGTTTCCATGTCTGTCCTTCGTATACTCTTTCTTTCAACTCACGGTCAAAGTAGGGGATGACCTTATAATTACTATTGAAAATATATTCCCATTCTGCTTCGCTATAATCACGAACGCCAACTTGCACCAATCTTTCTATTTCAGGGATCTCATTCAACGCATTGTACATGATGCTTGCATGCGAATACACAAAACCCATATAGGCCTTGCGCAGATCACAATGCGCATCTATTTGCAAAATTCCAAATTTGCCATGCTTTTCAGCGATCGCTTTCATAAAACCAAGCGGGATGCTATGATCACCACCTAACAAGCAAACAAGTTTATCTCTGTCAAGCAAAGATTTTGTTTGATCATAAACCCACTTATTCAAAAAAAGGCTGCCTTCATTCACATCCTTCAGGGTTTTTGTCATGAACTGGTTGGCCTCTACAGCATCACCTTTGGATATATAATCAATGAACAGTTCGGCTTCTTTGCGCAGGTAATCACTTTTTAACAACACCTTGCGATCGATCGCTTTCATAAAAAACCCCTGCTTCCATGCTTCCGGCATATCAGGATCGTAAAGATCTACCTGCAAACTTGCCATAAAAACATGCTCCGGTGCACGGGCGGTACCGGCGCCATAACTTACAGTTACTTCCCATGGCACTGGTAAGATCACAAGCCTTGCTTCTTCTTCAGTAAATGGCAATCCAAAAATATTATTATGAGGATTGCTTACACTGTTGGGATCAAATTTTGAGAGATCAGTCATGATAGGTTTACAAAAGGCGTGCAAGGTAAGGAGAAGTTGCAAATAAGGATATGAATGAGTAAATATTCCGGTAGAGATTTCTATTAAGCGAACATTTGTACCCTGATTTATCTTCCGTTGCGACGTTCCGTTCAGGGTTCTGTTCGCTACTAATCATTCACAGTTTCCCGCCTGATCTTTATCAACATACTTCCGCATCTCCTGATGGATTTTTGGGCTATCTTTGCGGAGCAAAATCGAATCATGAAAAAAACGCATATTATTTTACTCGTTCTCATTATTGGCGCCATAGCAGCCCTGATCAGTTTGATGCCAAAAGGTGGCGCTGATATGTTAAGCAGTTATGAGACCATTGCCGGGGCAAAAGAAAAAACCGGCAAGTTTGTGCATGTGGTGGCAAAGCTTGATAAAACACAGCCCATAGATTATGATGCTATAAAAAATCCCAATTATTTAAGCTTTACTGCAGTTGATACAGTGGGAGGGAAGGTGAAAGTGGTTTACAATAATGCAAAGCCAGATAATCTTGAACACAGTGAAAAACTGGTAATGAAAGGAAAAATGAATGGCGATGTTTTTGAATGTAATGAGATAATGATGAAATGTCCATCTAAATACACGGATGATCCGAATCGCATCCAGGAAAGTTTGAACAAAAACACTAATTAATTTCAATGGATTATATAGGGGAACACTTGCTGCCGGGCCAAATCGGTCATTTATTTGTTATCCTTTCTTTTGTTGCTTCTATTATTGCTACGGTTTCCTATTTCATTTCTGCAAGAGCAACAAACCTTACTGACCAGGCAAGCTGGAAAAAAATAGGAAGAGCAGCATTTTTTATTGATGCGATCTCGGTGGTTGCAATATTTCTCATACTGTTTTCACTTATTTATAATCATCGTTACGAATATCAATATGTTTATAAGAATTCCGGCAATGATCTTGAACCAAAATACATTTTAAGTTCATTGTGGAGTGCATCTGAAGGGAGCTTTATACTCTGGACGGTATGGCATGCAGTGCTTGGCATTGTTTTGATATTTACTTCAAAGAAATGGGAGGCCCCGGTAATGTCTGTGCTTTCGTTTGCTCAAGTATGTCTTGCTACCATGATGCTTGGCATTTATTTTTTTGGAACAAAGATCGGGAGTAGTCCTTTTGCTCTTTTTCGTGAGCAGATGCCAGATCTTCCGGCCTTTCAATTTGCAGATTATGCATTGAGAATAAAAGATGGCAATGGATTGAATATGCTGTTGCAGAATTACTGGATGGTTATTCACCCGCCGATTTTGTTTCTTGGTTTCGCCAGTACCATTATTCCATTTGCATTTGCAATGGGAGGGTTGATGACAAAAAAATATGGTGATTGGGTGAAGCCAGTATTACCATGGGCACTGTTCTCTGCATGTGTGCTTGGTGTTGGAGTAATGATGGGAGGTGCATGGGCATATGAATCTTTAAGTTTTGGTGGTTATTGGGCATGGGACCCGGTTGAAAATGCATCATTGGTTCCGTGGCTTGTTCTTGTAGCAGGCATCCATACATTGCTTATTTATAAAAGCACAGGCCGATCGTTACAGACTTCATTTTTTCTTATAGCACTTTCATTTATTCTTATTATTTATTCCACGTTCCTTACTCGCAGCGGTATTTTAGGTGAAACCTCAGTGCACTCATTTGCCGACCTGGGAATGAATGCTCAATTATATTTATTCTTATATGCATTCTTTTGGTTACCGGCTATTTTATCATTAGAAGGATTAAATAAAAAACTAATTGCATCCGGCGCTGCCCTTTTGTTTCTTCCATTAGCAGAATTTGTTCATCCTTTATTTGCGCTTATTTCACCTATTGCGGCATTAGTGTTGTTTTTAGTAAACATGAATAAACTCATTCCTGGTGTTAAAAAGGAGGAAGCAGCTTCGTCAAGGGAATTCTGGATGTTTATTGGTTCATTAGTAATTTTATTTTCGGCAATTATCATCACAGCGCAAACTTCACTACCGGTTTACAATAAAGTTTTTAATAAAAAGATTGCGCCACCACAAGACATTGAATTTTCTTACAACCGGATACAAATATTTATTGCGATCCTCATTGGCTTATTAACTGCCATTGGACAATTTTTAAAATATAAAGAGACAAACACTCAATATTTTTTTAAAAAAATTGGGTTGCCTTTTATTATAAGTTTTATAGCCAGTGGACTGATCTTGTATTACGGTAATATCAATTACGATAAATATGGAATAGGCTATCTTAGTTTTGTTTGGACTGCGATTGCATGCAGCATCTTTGCCATCATTGCCAATCTCGCTTACATCTGGATCGGCATAAGAGGAAAATTAAAATTAAGCGGCCCTTCTATTGCCCATTTTGGCTTTGGAATGATGTTACTCGGCATTCTAATCTCCTCATCTAAAAAAGAAATTCTTTCTTATAATACAAGTGGGATTTTTGTTCCGCTTGGTGAGAATAGTAAAGAACTTCCCGGCGAGAATATGACACTTCTTAAAGGTCAGAAAATGGATATGGGAAAATATTGGGTTACGTATGCCAGTGATTCCATGCATCCCAAAAAATCTCAATGGTATTTCAAGATCAACTTCGAGGATAAGAAGACCAAAGAAACTTTTACAATTACTCCCAATGCATTTGTGAACTATAAAGGAAATGAAGGCCTCATGGCCAACCCGGGTTCAAAACATTATTTGGATCATGATGTATTTGGCTATATCACCTCGATGACCGATCAGTCAAAAAATCAAGATACTTCCAGTTTTATTCCAAAGACAATGAAGGTTGGTGACACTGTTTCTTATTCAAAAAATGGGTTAATAATACTTGAGGGAATAAAATCATTCGATAGTTTGCCGGTTGATATTTTTGGTGAAAACGGAAAGCTTTATGAAGCAAGATTGAGAGTATATTCTGATGGATCTAAACCTGAAGAAGTTTATTATTCTGATCCACGCCTTGCGATCGCAAAGGGAAATTTACTTAGCGTACCTGATACTCTCAGTTCCGGGGCAATGATACAATTAAACAGCTCTGATGGCAAGCAAATTGAGATCGGTGTAAAAGTACCCAGCAATGTAACTCAGTACCTTACATTAAAAGCACTTAAATTTCCTTTTATAAACCTTCTTTGGTTGGGAACTATAATTATGGCAGTTGGTTTTGTCGTAAGCATGGTTCGAAGAATACAATTAAGCCGTAGCCAAGCCTGAACAACCTTTTAACTTTCATACAGCGTTTGTCTTAGAAACCTTGTCATATTTTTGTACTTTAGTTATATGAAAATGCATTGTAAGTTCATAGTGATCTTAATGGGGGCAATATTTTTTGCTGCCAGCAATGTTTTTTCTCAAACGGATACATTAATTGGCCCGCTACCTCTTGCACCCCCGATAGATGTAAAAAAATGGGGTCCGAAGGATACTATTATCACAAGTGCTATTTACTACCAAAATGAATGGATGCCATATAAAGAATTAGAAATGGCATGGGTTTCTAAAATGAGTGAAAAGAAGCTGGCTAAATACATGGAGGAATGGACCAGGCTTCGCAATGCGGTTTATGTTACTTATCCTTATGCCCGAACCGCCGGACATTTAATGAATGATATCAATGCCAAAATCTCAAAAATGAAAACTAAGAAAGAGAAGAAGGCATATATAAAATCAAGAGAAAAAGATTTGAAAGATCAGTTTGCTGATCCGCTATCCAACCTTTCTGTTTACCAGGGAAAAATTTTAATGAAGCTTATTAACCGGCAAACAGGAAACAATTGCTATGAAATTGTAAAAGAATACCGCGGTGGGGTAACTGCCCGTGTTTACCAAACTGTTGCTTTCTTTTTTGGCAGCAGTTTAAAACAAGATTGGGATGTTGCTGATAAAGTTGACCGGCAGATAGAAAACATCGTTAAAGAAATTGACGGCTCCTGGTATAATAATCCTTACAAACCGGGAGTAAGATAGATGAGTTTTTAATTTCTTGTTTCTTTAATTTCTCTCTCATCAAATTTCTTCATTATTTTTAATCCTATTAATTAGTTAGAACAAATGAAATTAGACCTACTCGCAATTGGCGTTCATCCTGATGATGTAGAACTTGGTTGTTCAGGCACAATTATCAATGAAATTAAAAATGGGAAAAAAGTAGGGGTGCTTGATCTTACGCAGGGAGAACTTGGTTCCCGCGGTAGTATTGAAACAAGATATGAAGAAGCAGCAAAAGCAGCGATGATTATGGGTGTAAGTGTAAGAGAAAATTTAAAAATGCGTGATGGTTTTTTTAAGAATGATGAAGATCATCAAAGAAAATTGATTGTTGCGATCAGGAAATATCAACCGGAAATAGTTATCACAAATTCATTGAATGACCGTCACCCTGATCATGGCCGTGCGGCAAAATTAACAACCGATAGTTGTTTTCTTTCTGGGTTGAGAAAAGTGGAAACAAAGGACGAACAGGGAAATGAACAGGAGTCCTGGCGACCCAAATATATTTTTCATTATATACAGGATCGTTATCACGAACCCGATTTCATTATTGATATTTCAGATGTGTTTGAACAACGGATGGAAGCAGTAAAAGCCTATACAACCCAGTTTTATAATCCCGATAATGAAGACGATGGGCCTCAGACCTATATTTCCACCTCAGCATTTCTCGATAGTATTGTTGCAAGAGCAAGAGTAATTGGAAAAAAGATAGGGGTACAGTATGGGGAAGGATTCAATACTGAAAAGAGCCTGGGGGTTAAAAATTTCGATTCGCTGGTAACTATCGAGACCTGATAATTTTAAAACAGTTCAATTAGGTCAAAAAGATTTGGTAAAAGAATAATATCTGGATAACTAACAGATTATGACACATTTTTCTCAACTATAAAGAGTACTTTTGCTTTCAATTTAAATTCAGAAAATGTCAAGTCCAAAATTTCCTAAACTTCCAATATCATTTCATAGTGATTTGAAAAAAAAGATTGGGGAGTATTTCACTCAAAAAGGCAAAGCCACTACGGGTAACCTTAACCTACATAGCAAAGCTATTCTCTTAGTTGCAGGTCTGATAGCGTTATATATCCATCTTGTTTTCTTTACACCTCCTGCGATCTTCGCAATTATTGAGTGTGTTCTATTGGGATGTTTTGCCGCCGCGATTGGTTTCAATGTAATGCATGATGGAGCACATGGTAGTTTCAGTCGCTATAAATGGATCAATAGCCTGGCCTCGAATTTTGCAAATTTTCTCGGCGCAAGTCAGCATATGTGGAAAATGAAACATAATGTTATTCATCATACATATACAAATATTCATGGCGTTGATGATGATATAGAAGCTCGTCCGCTACTGCGTCTTTGTGATGAACAGCCACATTATAAAATACACAAGTATCAGCATTTTTATTTTTGGGCTGCTTATTCATTATTATACATCTACTGGATCTTTGTAACTGATTACACAAAATATTTTTCTGGTAAAATAGGTTCCATAGCATTGAGAAAGATGACACCAAAAGAGCATTTTTATTTTTGGTTCTATAAAGTTGCACATGCTTTGCTTTTTGTGGTTATACCTATTTATATGGTTGGTTTTACACCCTGGATCATTGGATTTCTGAGTATGGGTCTTGTTACTGGATTTGTTCTTAGCATTGTATTCCAGTTAGCCCATACAGTGGAGCATACCCATTTTCCATTACCTGATACAGCTACAGGAAAAATGGAAAATGATTGGGCTATTCACCAGGTGAAAACGACTGCAAATTTTGCTACCAGGAATAAGTTAGTAAGCTGGTTGGTTGGTGGTTTGAATTTCCAAATAGAACACCACCTGTTTCCTAAAATTTCTCATATTCATTATCCTGCGATCAGCCGAATAATCAAACAGGTTTGCGAAGAATATGGCATTTCTTATATCGAATATCCCAAAGTAAGATATGCTGTTGTTTCGCATATTAAATTCCTTAGGGAAATGGGAAGAGCCTGATTTAAGACTCCTTCATATTAACTTTTTTTACTTCATCTTTAAAGGATTTTAGATTTCCTTAATACTGTGTAAGGTCATTTTGAATTGCAGTAATTTTAGTCAAACCAATTATTGATTTTTCTGGATTAAATTCCATCTGCTAACAGTTGTTCATACGGAACGACTTCTCCCTATCTTTGCGACCAAATTTTATTTGCATGCATTTCCAGTTTACAGAAGAACAATTGATGATCCAAAAGGCCGCAAAGGATTTTGCAGAGAATGAATGTAAGCCCGGCGTTATTGAAAGGGATGAAAAACAAATGTTTCCTAAAGAACAAGTAATGAAATTAGCCGACCTCGGCTTTTTAGGTATGATGGTGTCAACCGAATATGGAGGGGCTGGCATGGATACAGTAAGTTATGTCCTTGCCATGGAAGAAATAAGCAAGTGGGATGCAAGCACCAGTGTAGTGATGAGTGTTAACAATAGCCTTGTTTGTTATGGTCTGGCAGCATTTGGCAGCGAGGACCAGAAGCAAAAATATCTTACACCGCTTGCACAGGGTAAAAAGAATGGTGAGTTATATATAGGAGCATTTATGCTGAGCGAACCTGAAGCGGGAAGCGATGCGACATCACAAAGAACAACTGCAGAAGACAAAGGCGACTATTATTTACTGAATGGAACAAAGAACTGGATAACCAATGGCGGTACTGCGTCGGTTTATTTGGTGATGGCACAAACTGATCCTCAAAAAGCCTCCCGGGGTATTAATACATTGATCGTGGAAAGAGATTGGCCGGGAGTTGTTGTTGCTGCTAAAGAAAACAAATTAGGAATACGTGGAAGTGATACACATACTGTTATGTTCAATGATGTAAAAGTTCCAAAAGCAAACAGGATTGGCGATGATGGATTTGGTTTCAAGTTCGCCATGAAAACATTGGCTGGTGGACGGATTGGTATTGCATCACAGGCATTGGGTATTGCAAGCGGGGCTTATGAATTATCCAAAGCATATTCAAAAACAAGAAAGGCTTTTGGTACTGAGATCATGAATCACCAGGCCATTGCTTTTAAACTGGCTGATATGGCTACAAGGATCAATGCAGCCCGTTTACTTTGCCTGAAAGCTGCATGGGAGAAAGATAATGGAATTGAATATGGAGTTAGCAGCAGCATGGCAAAAGTGTATGCTTCGGAAACAGCTATGTGGACAACGGTTGAAGCAGTGCAGATCCACGGCGGTTATGGTTTTGTAAAAGAATATCATGTAGAAAGAATGATGCGTGATGCGAAGATCACACAGATATATGAAGGTACAAGTGAGGTGCAGCGGATTGTAATAAGCAGAAGTATTTTAAAATAATTTGCTGATGTGCAAATGAGGAATATCGTTTGCACATTTTTATTTTTGTACTATGGCAGTTAATAAAGAAAAATACCAACAAATAAACGAAGAACTAAGACTATCGAATATTACGCTGGTTGCTGTTTCCAAAACAAAACCAGTTGAAGATATCCTTGAACTTTATGATCTGGGCCATAGAGATTTTGGAGAAAATTATGTCCAGGAATTAGTGGAAAAAGCAGAACGATTGCCAAAAGATATTCGGTGGCATTTTATTGGTCATTTACAAAGCAATAAAATAAAATTAATTACTCCTTTTATTTATCTCATTCATGGCGTAGATAGTTTTAAACTGCTAAAAGAAATAGATAAACAAGCAGAAAAAAATAAACGGATTATTGATTGTTTGTTGCAGGTTCATATTGCGCAAGAAGAAACTAAATTTGGATTTGATGAAAATGAACTACTCGCTTTGGATATTGGGCAATTTGCTAATGTGAAAATAAAAGGATTGATGGGCATGGCTTCATTAACAGAAAATGTAAATAAAATTAGAACCGAGTTTAAGCATTTAAAAACTATATATGACAAGCTTTCAGCTCTCACTCCTCAACTTTCAATTCTTTCAATGGGCATGAGTGCTGATTATAAAATTGCTATTGAGGAAGGAAGCAATATGGTTCGTATAGGCAGTTTGTTATTTGGGGACCGTAATTATGATATTAAATGATGGCATTTAAAATGGTTTTCATGGCCATACTTTATTTTTTGGGATAATCAGGAATGTTTTTTCCCAGGTAAATATTTCTTTCAGCTTTGAGCATATTGCCAACATCTTTTACTTTTATTATTCCACTACCTCCGCGATCCTGGCAATTTTTTCTTTCTTTATCTGTAAGTATTGGATCATCATCAAAAAGATATTCATCGATCCAATATTCATTTTTACCGGGTTCTTTAATTGTAACATGAATATGCTCCGGAGCTTCCCTGCCGGGGTAAGCAGCAGGTCTTAATGTAAAGAATTTGTATTCCCCTTTTTCATTTGTCTTCATCCATCCCCGAATATATCCATGTCGTTTAGCCCAACCTTTTTCATCACCATTTGTGGGATAAACTCCCGTCTGATCTGTATGATATACATATATTATAACATTTGGTGCCGGTGTGCCATCCGCTTTATAAACAACGCCATTTATCGCAAGCTTTCTTCCTTTGTCATTCCAATCAGGAAGCCAGCAGAGTTCTTTTAACGAATCTAAAGGAATTGGAGATTCATGTATAGCTTCACACCCCTCACACTTACCGCCAACATGCATATTATTCTGGGCTGTTTTGTTGTTGCTGTTTTGTGTGCATCCAATATTTGAAATAAGGAGAACGGTAAAAAGAAATAATAGTTTCATAAAAATGTTTTTTCAGTATAAATTTCATTTTAAAATAGAACTGTGTACAATTCTTTACATAACGGGTAAACAACACTTGATGAAGTGTATATATGCCCTTCGTCAGGGATAACCTGCAGATGATGTAATCTCTTATGCCGATGGGAAGTCGTACTTTTATTTTGTCTTATGCACAACGCAGCTTTCTTTATAAAATACAAATTGAACCATGTCTTTTTTTGGTTATTCATTTTTGGCTTATGGTTCATGCTTCGTTATGAAGATTATACTACGCCGGCACTTGCGTTCAAGGTGACATTTGTCAAATTGGTTGACCTGATAGTAATGGTCTATATAACGAATAGCCTGCTCATACCTTTTTTTTTATATAAAAAAAAATATGGACTTTTCGTTTTGCTTTTTCTCCTGATGATCTTAATTAGCAGTGTTACAAAAATGTATATTGTTGGCCGGCTTACCCATGATCCAACTATATTTACCTTAGGCGGCAATCTGAAAGGCAGGATATATGATAATGTAATTCCTCATTTTTTTCTTGTGATTGCGGGTGCTTCATTTAAGTTGGTGTTCGATCAGATCAACCTGCAAAAGAAAATGGCTGAATTAGCAAAAGATAAAGCAGAAGCGGAATTAAATTTTTTAAAATCCCAGATCAACCCGCATTTTCTTTTTAATTCATTGAACTCTGTCTATTTCCTCATCGATAAAAATAATCCAGATGCAAGGCAGGCCTTGCATAAATTTTCCGATATGCTTCGTTACCAGCTTTACGAAGCGAATGGCGAAAAAATACCTATTGAAAAAGAGATCGGCTATTTGCAGGATTATGTGCACCTGCAACAATTGAGAAAAGATGAGAATTATGAAGTCCAATTCAACTGTTCACAGGATGTAAATAACTTTTCAATTGAACCGTTACTGCTAATCCCCTTTGTTGAAAATGCATTTAAACATATTTCACATAATGCAAAGGGAGGTAATTTTGTAAAACTTGATATGACTCGTAGCAATGGTTATTTTGAGTTTGTTGCAGAAAATTCCTGTGAAAAAGGTATATATACAACAGAGCAACATGGGGGGATTGGTATGAATAACGTGAAAAGAAGATTAGAGTTACTTTATCCTGGCACTCATCAATTAAAGATTGATGATAATGAGGATACGTTTAAAATATATTTAAAACTTAAAATTTAAAACTATGCTGACAGGAATATTGTTAAGGAAAAAAGGGAAAACTAAAACGCTGATCATAATGTTTATAGTTTCAGCATTAATATTGGTTGGAGGAATTTTATTGCTGGTAAAATGATCAATTGTGTTATCATAGATGATGAGCCTCTTGCAAGGAAAGGATTAAGAGAGTATATCTCTGATGTCGATTTCCTGAATCTTGCAGGTGAATATGACAATCCATTAAAGGCAACTGAAATGGTCAGCAGGGGAGAAGTGCAGTTGCTTTTCCTCGATATTCAAATGCCAAAGATCACAGGGCTTGATTTTATGAAAACGCTGCAAAAACCTGTTCCTGTTATTTTTACTACCGCCTTCCCGCAGTATGCATTAGATGGATTTGAATTGAATGCATTGGATTACTTAGTGAAGCCAATTTCTTTTGACAGGTTTTTAAAAGCGGCACTAAAAGCAAAGGAGTATTACGAGGTAAGACAAAAGAATGATGTCGATAAAACTCCTATTGCAGAAGCCGGAGATTATTTTTTTATCAAAGCGGATAATAAACTTGTTAAGGTTTCTTTCAACAATATTTTATTTATTGAAGCTTTGCAGAATTATGTTGTTGTTCATACACAAGAAAAGAAACTCATCACATACCTGACTTTTAAATCCGTAGAAGAGTATTTGCCGTCATCGCAATTTATTAAAGTGCACAAATCTTTTATTGTTTCCGCTACAAAAATTGATAGCATAGATGGAAATGATATTCGTATTGACCAGCATCATATACCTATTAGTCGCAACTTGAAAGACGAAGTGATGGATAAATTATTAAAGGGAAAATTTCTGAAAAGATAGATTTGTGCATATCTAAAATTTTATAACCGGCATAAGTTTAGTAACTTATAGCAAATAAAACCAACGGTTATGAAAAAACATCTCGTTTCTCACATAGCCATCTATCTTCTTTCTGTTGTCATGATCATCTTTGGAATCTACCATTTTAAAAACCCAAAAGCCCTGATGGAATATGTTCCTTCAAATATTCCTAACCCCATATTATGGGTTAAAATTGTCGGGGCAGCATTTATACTGGCAGCAGTTTCATTTATTTTTAATAAGTACGTAAAAATTACGGCTTACCTGCTTGCGTTAATGCTTTTCATCTTTGCTTTTTTTATCCATGGTGAAATTTATATGAATGCCGGGAGTGAAGAAGTAAAAGTAAATGCACTTATAAATATTCTAAAAGACACAGCCCTGGCTGCTTTTGCCTTGCATATTGCCGGCAGTGCAGATAGTCATGGCATGAAGTTTTAAGCGATAAAATATTTCTTGTTTTTTAACATAAGGGGCTGTAAAACAGTGCTGGGAATATGTATTTTTACAGCTAATCATACATATGAAGTATTTATCATTTCTATTTGTCCTCTTGCCGTATTTTAGTAATGCACAGGATTGCACTCTGAAAAATGAGAAAGACAGATTTAACCAGGATCCAAGGTTAACAACAGGTTTTATTACTTTGGGAGCAGGCAACGACAAATTTTTGTTGTCAGTTTCAGCAGATAAAAAGGAAGTGGATTATTTTTTTGCATTGGATAACTCTGCTCTGTGTTTTAATGATTATTCAAGGGTGATAATAGCTTATGACACCAAGCAAAAAGGGAATTTTAAAAACGGAGGCACTACAAATTGCAAAGGATATTTTCATTTTATTTTTCCCAACCAACAAAACTTAAATGTAAACCTTACCAATCTTTCACAAAAGAAAATTGCGACCATACAATTTACAGACACCGGAAATAATAAAAAGATCATTACTCTAAGACCGGAAGACCAGGATACAATTATAAAGCTCACAACTTGTGTCCTTGCAGAGCTTGAAAAATTGCGAGTAGATACCTGGAAGCCTAAGCAATGATGATGTGACCCCGGAGAGACTCGAACTCTCGGCCCGCTGATTAAGAGTCAGCTGCTCTACCAACTGAGCTACGAAGTCAAAAAAGAATCACAAATTTATCCAATGTTATTGCAAAACCAATATTCAATTTGTAATGGCCACTTTTTATAACCAGAGCTGAGATCAATTTTAGGCAAGACAGTAAATGCAATACTGCTTATTTCGCCTATTAGTAAGTAATTATTTAAAAGCTACACTTTTCCACAATTTTATTTTTTGGTAACATTTTTGGATAATGGTAAAGACATTATTTCTTTAATCTAAAATGAAGACTATGAAAATGAATTTTTTTAATGGCAGGCCACTTCAATTGTTTTTAAGTGCGGCCTTAGTAGTTTCAAATCTGTTTGTTTCCTGTGATAAGGATGATGACGATGACATGACTGATCAAACTTATAGCACGGCGGGGAATGCGGATGGTTCGCAAATGAATCCATCAAATACCGGCACAAGTACTGGTACTCTTACCGGAACATATAATGCAAGAACCAATGTTTGGCAGTATAATATTAGCTGGACTAATTTAACAACAACAGCTGGGTTGGTACAGGTATATGGACCTGCAGGTATTGGTGTTAATGGATCGTTGCTGTTCCCTTTGTCAATAACAACTCCCGGAGCAAGCGGAAGTGCAAGCGGGAGCATAACGCTTACGAATGAACAGGAGACAGCATTACTTGCAAATAATACTTATTACACAATTAGTTCCACAACTTACCCTTCTGGGGAAATTCGTGGACAAGTTACAGCGACCCCTAATTAAATAAGATGTGTGTTAAAAAATTGTGACCAGTCAGGATATTCATTAGTTAAATATCCTGACTGGTTTTTATAGATATCTTATTCCTGTTGAACAAAATGCCAGCAAACTCCGGCAATGTCAATAATATCTACTTCTCGTCCATAAGGCTGATCAGATGCTTCGCCAATTCGGATCCCAAATTTTTTGGGTAATTCTTTTTCAATTACTCCTTTTCTAAATTCATCTACATTGGTTACTTCAACAGTGATCATAAAATTTTCTGCAAAATCTTTATTATCGAATTTTTGTAAAATGAACTTGCATGCGTCTTTTTCAAAGCCAACATAGTCACCGGCATCCCAATTAACAGAAAAACCTAATTGCTGAAAGAATTTTTTGGAGCCTTCAAAATCTTTTCCTGATGGAACAAAAGGCTGTAAGGAAAGAAATTTCATAAAATGTATTTCAATAAAGTTATAAAAGAATATATTGGTGTAAATAATGTTATGGTTAAAGAATGACCCGGCATCAAAAATATAATGATGTAAAATTTTTCCTTGTTGCAATAGCATTCATTAGTGCATTCAATTATTATCTCACATGGTCTAATATTAAATTTAACTGGTTTCTTGTTTATACTTATACGATCGATACGATACAAGGGTGGTTTGCATGGTGGGCAGTGAGAAGCATCGTTATTTATTTAGATAAAAAGATGCCGTACGGTAACAGGCCTTTAAAAAGAATTCTTGTTCAATTATTGCTTACCACAGTAGCTGGTTTATTAGTAATAATCCTTTTAACAGAATTAGTAAGCTGGATCGTTCGGGGAAAGCCCGCAATTGCTAATTTTTATTTATTTGATATTTTCATAATTGCTATTTGGTTTTTTGTCATAAATGGTATTTATATCGGTATGCATTATTATAGTGAATGGCGTGAATCGGAAAGGCAGCGACAAGAAGAGAAAAAATTAAGGGTAGGGGGATTCACTGTAAAGCATGGTAATCAAAACCTTTTATTTCCTTTTGACGATATACTTGGCTTTTATGCAGAAGAAGGATACACGATTTTGCTTACCAAAGAGAATAAAAAATATTTTCCTGATCGTTCGCTGGATAAAATTGAAACTATATTGCCTGAAGAATTATTTTTCCGACTTAACCGCCAATATATTATTAACCGAAAAGTAGTGACCGGATTCAAAAGAACCGGCAATGGTAAAATAGATGTACTGGTAAATGCTTATGAAAGCCTTCCCTCAACAATTCCCGTGAGCCGCACAAAAGCCGTTTCTTTTAAAAGTTGGTTTGAAACTGATTGAGGAAGTAGCGCTTTTTTATGACATTTCATCCCTGTTTTTGCTACAGTTCAACCCAAACAGTAAGTAGTAGTCAAAAAATTACCGCAATTCAACGTAAATTTTAATACATCTGGTCTTAATACCGTAGTACTTATTTGGTTTACCATGCGTCCTTGTTGTTGTTTTGTAAAAAAAATAAAATGAAAAAGATCTTGATTTTATCCGTGGTCATGGTTTCTGCCCTTTCTTTTTTCGGACAGACTCCGAAAGATTGCAATCCTGACGTCTCCATTAATACTACCTATTCAAAAGCAAAGGCGCTTGATTCTATTCTAAAGCACTATACTCATAATATGCTACCTGGAGCTTCGATTGCTGTTTATTCCGAAACGGAGGGCTGGTGGGCCGGAGCACAGGGTTATGCTGACCTGGAGAAAAAATTGCCGATGACTAATTGCCATTTACAATACCTGCAAAGTGTTTCTAAAAGCTATATGGCTGTTGAAATATTGCAGTTGAAAGAACAAGGTAAAATAGACCTCGATGCACCAATGACAAAGTACCTGCCGTCGAAATATAGTAAGTATATTAAAAATGCAAGCTCTGTCACAATAAGAATGTTGCTCAATCAAACATCCGGTATACCCGAGTACAACGAAGCCCCTGCATTTGTTTCAAAAGTTATTCTTCATCCATTGCAAAATTTTTCCGCTGAGGATTGCTTAAAAGCAATTAATGGGATGGATTTTAAATTTACACCTGGTTCAAAATATAAATACACAAACACAAATTATTTGTTATTGTCATTGATAGGTGATGCAATAACCGGAGATCATGCGGCTTACATCAAAAAGAATATTTTCAAACCACTTGGACTAAACAACAGTTACTACGGTAAAGACCTTAATTATCTCAAAGGCTTACCACTCCCGCAATCTTATTGGGATGTTTTTAATAATGGTATTGCGATCAATGCGACTCCTTTTCAACAAATGACTGTTGTTTGTTCAAAAGGGGATGATGGGATTGTATCTACAACCACAGACGCAGTAAAATATTTAAAAGGATTAATGGAAGGAAAATTATTGAATGAGGCCTCTATGAAGGAACTGATGGAATTTGTAAAAGATGAACAGGGAAACAAACGATATAGTATGGGAATGATCTATTTTGACCTGGGTGGGCTTCCTGCTTACGGCCATGGCGGAGGTGGCATTGGTGCAGGTTGCGGGTTGTTATATATCCCTTCGCATAAAGTTTATGTTTTCATGGCAACCAATATCGGCTGCTTTATTGACAGCAAGCTTTCCGCAAAAGCAGGGGAAATGCGAGATGCGATCCTTATGGCATTGCTGCAGTAATTTTGGGAACACCAGGGTCCTCTCTTTTTAAAAATTTACCTAATAAATAATACAATTGTTAGTTTACTGATCAAACAGTGGGCTGATTCTTTCATACTTGTGAAATTTTAATTTTTTCTGCAAAAAATCATAAAACATTACAAAATCATTTGCTCATGAATTTTTTTTGCAGTGGTGAGACATCATTCAAATGGATAATTCTTCATTCGACCTTTTCTGTTCTGCAAAAAGTCACAAAAAAGTAAGCAGATTCTACAATTCTTTGAGCTGTGAATTCATGCTACAATGGTCTTGAAAAAGTCGCTGTATGAGTCGGGATAGTGTAAATAACTGATGGTTAAATTGGTTTGTCCATTCATGTGTTCTGTATAAAATAAATATGAAGGTTATGGGTGATAATGATTATCTTTGAGGCGTTAATTTGAGTTTTACAGTTCTTGTATGAGCAATCAATTTCCTTCGGATTTATTCTTTACACCTGCTTTTTCTCAAGTGCTTTTTAAAATATAACCTTTTTAGTATGAGCAGTTATGTTTTAAATCCCGATTTCAAGACGTTATTAACTATTAAATTAACTGGAGAATAAAGCCTGGCTTTTAAAAAAATAAAATTAATTAAATATGACTACAGAAATGATTGAAAAGTTTGTAGAAGGTAAAGGAAGAGAGGATTCAACTATCAATATTCATTTTAAAGAACGTAGCACTGTAACAGGAGTTTTCATCAGGACCCCAGATTATGGTGAATTAAAACTGAAAAATTTATGGCGTATCGTTAGTCATGCAAAAATTGATGAATGGCGTAAAACAAAAAATATGGACCTTGCCCGCATATTTAATGGGCTATCGTTTACACGTCTTACTGAAGAGCAATAATTTATTTCCAATTTTTAAATAAAAGTAAAGCAGTATTTATGTTCTTACAAACCTGGAAAAAATATCTACCTGTTATCATTTTACTTATGAAGCGTTCTGAAAAGGGCGATCAGGTATTAGATATGAATTTCACCGATTTTCAGCGGGCAACCGGAGGCAAAAAGACCAAGCTTACTTTTTCAAGTCTTCAGCTTAATAATGGCCGCACTAATTATGACGCCAATAATACGCAGCTTGCTAAAGACCTGATGGTAGTGCTACAGGAAAATGAACAGACAGGAGCAATGCTAAAGAATAAGCAGTTCGAATTTTCTGTTAATTCGAGTTATCAACTAACCATCAGGAATTGCTCAGTTACTGAGCAAGAAGAAGCTGTCTAAAAAGCTCAGCCTCTTTGTGTAAACGCCCTGCTTTTTTTCGTTCTTGAATTTCTACTGCTGGTTCCGTAAAAAGAATTAGTTGCCTGAACTACATCGTGCATACCCGGCGCATCAAATGAATGTGCCTTTACTACCGGAAGAGTTTTCCTGATCAGCTTTTGAATATCACTTAAGAATATTTTTTCACTCCAGTCACAAAAAGATATTGCCACACCTTTTGCACCTGCACGACCTGTTCTTCCAATTCTATGAACATAGGTCTCCGGAACATTTGGCAATTCGAAATTGATCACATGCGTCAACTCATCAATATCAATACCACGGGCGGCAATGTCTGTAGCAACTAACACACGGGTACGTTTGTTTTTGAAATTATCCAACGCTTTCTGTCTTGCCGATTGTGCTTTATTGCCATGAATAGCCTCCGTACGAATACCATTATTGTTTAGCATGCGGGCAAGTTTATCTGCCGCATGTTTCATTTGTGTAAATACTAATGCGGTTTCTATCGCTTCATCTTTTAATAAATGAACCAGCAAAGCAGGTTTGTTATGTTTTTCTGTATAATAAATTGATTGCTGGATCATGTCAACCGTTGTGGCAGGCGGCGTTACTTCCACTTTTACAGGGTTGTTTAAAAGCATTGCAGCCAATTGCTTTATCTCATTAGGCATTGTAGCCGAGAAAAAAAGCGTTTGTCTTTTTGAAGGTAATCTTGTTATGATGCGTTTTACATCATGTACGAATCCCATGTCGAGCATTCTGTCGGCCTCATCAAGTACAAAGAATTGAATATCTCTTAAAGTGATATATCCTTGTTGCATCAGATCGAGCAAACGCCCCGGGGTTGCTACCAGGATATCAACACCACGGCGAATTGCTTGCACCTGGCTATGTTGAGAAACGCCACCAAAAATTACATGATGACGTAACGGCAAGTAATGGCCATAAGAACGGATGCTTTCGCCAATTTGTATTGCTAACTCTCTTGTTGGAGTAAGTATAAGTGCTTTTATCTTATGATCTGGTTGTTCTGCATTTTGTTTTCCTTCATGCATCAATTGAAGTATAGGAAGAACAAAAGCGGCTGTTTTGCCAGTGCCTGTTTGTGCACAACCAAGCAGATCTCTTTTTTGTAAAATGACAGGGATAGATTTCTCCTGTATGGGTGTAGGATTGGTGTATCCTTCTTTGCCAAGGGCCTGTAATACAGGCTCTATGAGCTGTAAATCGTTAAATGACACTAAAAAAATATTTTATTTAAAAATGTGGTAAGGCTATCAATAATTAAATGATACTTTACCTGCCTTACGTTAAAGCTTCACTGCTTTTTGGGGGAGAAATTAAACTACACCAGAAGGGAGAGCACTAACATCAAGAACGACAAAGCTACGATTAATAAACCAGACTTTATAGTTTATTTGCTATAACCTAAAAGAAGTTAATGATAATTACAATTATAAGATTGATCAGTTAATGATCTTAACATTGACAGCCATCGGGCCACGCTGTCCCATTTCAATTTCAAAACTTACTTTATCATTTTCTTTTATTGGAGCAGTAAGATTATTAGCATGTACAAAAAGGCTTTGTTGTGATTGCAGGTCTTTAATAAAACCAAATCCTTTTTCATTATTAAAGAAAGTCACTTTTCCTTTGTGTGTAAGCTCTTCTTCTGTTGGAGGCACATATTCGGGAACACCGATCTGGATATCTTCCAGTTTTACTTCAACTCTTTTTCTTGGATCGGGTGGGGTGGAACTTAAATTTCCATTTTCATCAAGATAGGCGATCATGTCATCGAAGTTGTTCTTCTTGCCACTTTCTTTTCGTTCTTGCATTTTTTCAGCCTTATCTTTTCTTTCTTTCTGTTTTTTCTTTTCTCTTTCTTTTTTATTCCATGATTCACTCATGTATGTTTCTTTTTAGTTTAAAATGA